>Ga0307515_10002373_pt1 | contig 41084 bp, 50 predicted proteins | sample 17_EM_MG_FD_194513 | JGI IMG/M metagenome (GOLD analysis project Ga0307515, IMG submission 194513) | Populus trichocarpa ectomycorrhiza microbial communities from riparian zone in the Pacific Northwest, United States - 17_EM | ecosystem: Host-associated > Plants > Roots > Unclassified | place... | reverse complement strand
TGATTCTATCGTCCCCGGCCGTCGTCGGTCGACATGCCGTCATTTATAAGCTCAGACGGGACGGACGGATTTGCGCCGTCCCGTCCGTCCTGGCAAGAACTCGGACGGCACTACCGTCCCCGGCCGTCGGACGGGACGGTTGACCACACTGAAATCAACAAGTCAAAAAAGCATCCAAAGTAACATGGTATGTTGCATGAACCTGACCGAGCTGATGTCAAGGCACACAGCCGGTAGGGCATAAGGCACCCAACTACCTTGTATATATCTCGAGTTTTCTCCTGCTCTCCAGTCTCTGTATCTTAAGTCTATTCATACGGTTCTCCCTTTCCATATTTCAACATGGTATATTGAAATAGTGATGCTAGAGAAGCTTGATCGTACTATCTAAGAGACTGTAAAAGTCCTTCTATATGTACAATAGTCCATGTACGAATGCGTATGTATTCATCTATCTATATATACGGCTGAATGCCATCAACCCGTATGGAGATCTAGCCTAGTAAGCTGCTATACGAAAGCTGAGATCTAATTATGCAATATGGTTTGTTACATATATAAAATCTAAGACGGTTAGAGACTTGATACAGGCTCACTGTAGCCAGGACTGATGGTATGGCATACATGTCTCCTGTATATATGTTGTCTCTTTCTTTATCCCTTCTCTCTGTACCATTGTCTATACACGCACATAGTTCACCCCTTCACATCGCAACACCAGTGATGTTAAATTAGGCAAACTGTTGAAATCCGGTAAATTGAGCATCTCGAAACCGCTGACGAGGAGTATCTCGAACGAAGAATTCTTGAAACCCAACTGGAGAGTAGGCTTATGTTCGACAAAGTTAAGTCCGTAGGAGCCGGTGTTTCATCCAGTCATATTCACGGGACCTTTCGTCGGCGATGTTGAGCTAAATTCAGACCCTACTTTGCTTATAGTCAATAGCAGCATCAAGGTAACATCCCCGAAAACTCCACTGATCGTCAAATTGCCTGGATCTGGAGATACTCAAATTTCACCGCCTTCGCTTTGTGTGCAGCACCCAGTGAAGGAAATTCTCTCCTAAAGCACCTACGGCAACATCAAGTCAAAATTCCCAGAGCTTCCGGAGATATAAAACCCAACCTCTTGCCCTGAGTAAACATAGTGTTAACTATCCGCCTTGGGGCTACTGCACCTACCAATAAGAAGGAAGGACTTCGCCGGCTCTGGAAACGAAAGGGATGTCGGGCGCTACTATCAAAGACCCGATCCCCACCTTCGTTGTTAGGAGGATGCCATCCCAACCATGTCGTAAATTATAACGTTTCAAACATTCGGCTCAGTGACGATGGTATACTTTCCGTCTTCAAAGTCATACCTAGATTCAATTTTGTACATCTTAACGTACAAGCGTGAATAACAGCACCCGGCTGCTCTCAATAATAGCAGAGAAGTGACGACCTTCCAAACAAAAGCATCACATTATCCTAATCTAAGTTCCTATTCCTTGAGCCGAGACAGTGTGGGGACGGATAGCAAAATACCAACTATTTTGGTTCTGAAGGAATGTGTTAGGTCCGATTCTGAGAGCTAAGCGGTGACGGTACGTAACCTTAATCTGATCTAATCTCATCGACCAAATCACTGCAGCCAAACCGATCAACGTAGATTCTACATCTATTATACTTCTGTTTCCCTGGCTCCTATTGGTACAGGATTGTAAGACGGAAAGCAACTTTTGTTTTGCGCCATGTGGTTGATGAACTCCGAGTGGTACAGTTCCCGCACCGTTGAGCAGAATATAGTAATTGCCTTTCTCTTTCTTTGTTGTAGTCATGACGTCATTTATGCTGCTTTTGTATGTTTTAGAGGGGAAAAATAAGGGTAGAGGGAGTGGATCTCCCCCGGACATACGGAGGGGCAGGGGAAGCGGGCACTGTCATACTGTACTGGTCAGTGGTTCGGACGTCAGCAGTCAGAATTGGGTGTCCGAAAAAGTTTTTATTTTGGATTTGATCGGTTTTAGATCATTCAGTATTGAAAAAATCTGTTAGCACAAAAAAGAGTCCGAACTACTGTGACAAGTACAGTACTCTAGATAGAGTGAATGCAGTATGATTAAAACAACAGAAACTTGTTAGAATACTAGCGGGAGTTGATATTTGGTCGTACCCCCAAATTTTTGTGTCTTTGTAGGGTACCCCCAAACCCTAAAGCGTACTTGATGCTGTGCCCAGTATTAATGTGTTGATGAGAGCACTTCCACAATAGTATACCGGTACTAGTATACCTTCGTTTGTCACCCATATGTGCCTTCTCTGCCAGCCACTTTTGTTGCACATATTGTATCTGAGCCACCGCTTTCAAGTAAGTACGCGCCTCATCTGACACAGGTACCTTGAGGCCGCCCAATAAAAAGGAGACTCCATACAGGTGAAGCTTCTGGATGCAGAAGTGAGCGGCCGAAAAATATCATAGCTGATCTCCCTGATATTCCAAACTGGACACCTCCTCGCTGCTCCACCTGCAATGGAATTGGAAATTATACCCGAGTATTTACCCAACTGCATACATAGTTGTATTTTCTGTAGAGTACGGGCACACATAGTTAGAGTAAACAATAAAAACATACAATCACTAGCGCAGCGGTCAATATAGAATGCTTGGGGGTATCCTGGAAAGACGCAAAAGTTGGGGGTACGATACAGATATCAACTCTCGCTGGGGGCACCCTGATAAATTTCCGTTGAAACACACAAATAGTGATGTCAACCGTTCCGTCCGAGACGGCACCAAGGCCGTTCGTCCCGTCCTAACTCGAAAACGACGGCATGGCGGCTGGCATCCACTATCCCGGCGGACACCAAGTATTAAAGTGTTTTACATGGCTTGATATGAGTGAACCAGCGTTAATGGGTAGAGTTTACTGTATATAGTGTGGATAGATTTGAGATTTTGTATAGTACAACTCGTTTTACCAGCCAATTTCAGTGCCCACAGTTATCTGCCGGGGACGGCCGAGGACGGCATGTGGCGTTCCCGGAATGTGGCGTCCCCGGCATGTGGCGTCCCCGGCATATGGCGTCCCTGGCATATGGCCGTCATTTCCATCCTACCCTCGGACGGACGGTTGACTTCACTGCAAACAAACTAGATACACCCAATCGAAATGCTCGTGGGATATCACACTCTCCCCATTTCTGTAGGGGAGCTGTAAGATACATTTATTTCGCTGGCTGGGAACGAGACAACGCTTCCGTCTTACTCCCGTCGGAGTTATGTATCAAAAAGGGACTATTGCTCATTTTGAAGTGAGTTGGCTACAGAAAATGTTCTACCACTGTATATGCGTTAGGTCCTTACCCACAAATCTGCAAAGGTATACAAGCATTTCTTTAAAGCAGGGTTCTACTGTCTTTGATGCCAGCGCATCCTGCCTGATGCTTTGTAGCGGTGAGATTGTGGAGGGTGGCGAGGAGTGGGGCGATGGTAAACCTGCGATGATTTCTGCTACGCACTGTCCCGCGCCGGCAGGGATTGGGGATGTATAAGTTACTGATGTGGGTGAAGTTGCTGAAGATAGTGTTTAGAGTTGTCAAATCGGAAGACGTTGTGTTGTGCTACTTGTGTGTCATCCGACGGATGAATCTAGATGAGGGAGATAATGACTAATGTCAAGAGATGAGAGACTGATGACGATCATGGGGATCGATGTGGTTTCGGTTAAGTTACAAGTAGATGATCGGATAGATGCAAGCTCGAAGATTTGGAGCATTGATGGCAAAAATTAATCAAGATTTTGGACAAGAGAGAAAACTGCACAAGAGATGACCAGTGACATCAACCGTCTCATCGGACGGCTAGGGACGGCGGTCCGTCCGAGATTTCTTCAGGATGGATATCTGTCCCGCCCTTATACTGCGACGACGGCATCAAACATTTAGGTGTTCTATGAGGCTAGTGATGAGTGAACCAACGGTAATTGATAGGTTTACTATACATAGTATAGGTAAATTTGAGGTTGGCATAATTCAACTTATTTTACTACTTGTAAATCTCATCATCAATAGGTACCTACCGGGGACTGCCAGGAACAGCAAGTGGCATCCCCGGCCGTTCTTCCACCCGTCCCCATCCAGTCCCCATCTAGCCCCAAAACACGGCACCGTTTCCGTCCTGCCCTCGGACGGACGAAGTCTTTACCGTCCATCTCCAACCTTTGTGGCCCGGACGGATAGGACGGTTGAAATCACTAGAGATGATATTCGTAAAATGGATAGGAACGCCAAGAAGTTCAACTAGAAAAGTAAATCCTAAGCATCGAGTCTGTGTCCCTCACTAATCAGAACCCTAACTACATTTTCACCATCATCTCTCTCTTCACTAATGTTCCCAACGGCCCGGTTGGTCGGCAGGCGATCTGTAGGCTTCAAACGGGGTAATTCTGACGTAGTATTTCTAAAGTCGCTGACAGCCCGGCTTTACCTGTAAATGTCTGCTGTATTTATGAATGCCTGCGATTACCGGCGGTATTTGTAAATACCTGTAAATACTAACAGTATTAACTAATGCTAGGGGTATCTAAAACCGTTAGAAGATAGGTGTTCCCTGTCCCTTGACTTAGGCGTCCTTAGACACATACCTTTATACCTTGTATGCTCAACTTGATATAATACACATAGCCATTGTATAGTTTCCTGGGACTGCTTGGAGAATGCTCCCGCACCATGCAGCAATGTGGCCCAGAAGTTCCGGAATGTAAGAGGGTTAGTTATCATTAAGTACGGCTCTGCAGCATTGCTGCCAGTAATGAATTTAAGGGCATTGAGAATTCCGGTAATAGTCTTGAACACTGAGAAATACTCCGACTCACCGGTTGTACTTAGTATGTTGACACTAGATAAAATGACGTAGATCGTAGATCACCCATTCAAGGTTCACCAAAACATAAATTCTCATTTGACAAAAGCATTTAATCAGTACCAACTTCAAACATAAAGACAGCATAAAAATGACTTCAATTGTTGAGCTGTGCAAAATGATATTTATGCTTCTGGGGAGCTTTGGAAGTATAACGACCGAAAAACAACCCCGCGATTGACCGAGAAATAATCCAACAAATGAAAACATTCCTATCACCAAATCAAAATCACCCTATGCCCTCTCCTGCTATCCTTCCCATCGATAGGATCAAAAAACCCAGCTTTATATAATTAGCGGTTATACTCATGATTCTACAGATCATCTGGGTACTCACCACTGGCTCCCCTACTTACGCGCTCTTGATAGAGAACGTGATGGGTGAGATTCCTTGTCGATTGATCACCTCCATCCAAGACTGGGTGTCGTTGCGGACATCGGTCCATGCCTTCCTAATAGTCTCAGCATCAGTTTTGGTTAGGGAAATATGTTCTATGAGGCTGGCGTTAGCGGACGTATCCTCTAGGCGCTTCGTCATATCCTCGATGGTGGATTTCAAGTCTTTGACTCCAGTCACAACCCCCTGGAACAACGGCTGCACCTCCCTGAGATTGGCTAGGCTGGACTGCAGGGTGTCGCGGAGTCCTTGAAGTGAAGAAATTGTTGCTGCGAGTTCACTGACAGTCATTGAATCCAATACAATTTTAACTGCCGCTGCAGTCATAGCTGCGCCAAAACCAATCTGGGTGGCAAGGGCGACAGCTGATGCGACGGGACCGAACACACCAAATGTAGCGAGGAGGGCAGCCGTTGCCAGTGAGAGGGCTATGACATCAGCGACGACCCAGATAACCGCATCGCGGAGCTTGCCCTCGGACGTCTTGATGTCGTCATTGACTTTCACTAGCCGGGTTTCTATATCTCGGATATTTTTCTCAATGACACTCAGGATGAAGTCAAACTGCTTTGAAGAATTCCCAAACCGCGTGTTGGTATTGTTTGCGGCCTGGAGGGCAGCGCGAACTGAGTCCAGCGTATTTTGGACGAAGATTTGCAGAGGTAGCTTTCCCTGGGCAACGTTTTTTGATCGATACTCTTGGAGGATGGATAAGTTGTATAGCTGTTGGATAGTTTCGTACTCGGTGGCGACCATGTGGACGTACTCCGATCGGAGGCTGGTAACCACATCAAAGAGTGTCTTTCGCTCGGTGTTGCCATCGTCCCAATAACCCACTATATCCCTGGCGTACGGCATGGTAAGAAGCGTCTCCAATTTTTCAAACACGAGCTGCGCGTCATTGGACTGGCCTCGTACACGTTTCCCAAGGCCCTTTGTGGGTATAACCGACCGAAGAAGACTGTCTTTGACGGAAGTCTCTCGGGCAGCGTCACGTGTAGCTGATGCACTCAATACTGTTGCAACCGACAACAGCAAACCACTACCGAGAATTTGAAGCACCTCGTTTGCGTGTGCTACAATCGTCTCCCACTCTATCTTCATTAAATCGGCGTAAAGAGCGGGATCTTCCAGAAGCTAGAGAACTCATTAGCCTTCTGAAATAAGAAGAGTCCCTAAGTGTGTCAAACCTGTCCTGATATACCACTCAAATCGTTGTAGATGCTCCCCAAATCCCCGCTAATCTCTGCAGCCATGTTGACCCACGATTGGCTTTGTCCATGAAAAGATAGCCCACTGTTTAGAGTTTTGGTCAGATTGCCAATATCCGACTCGAGGTCACGAATTGCGGCATCACGATCGTTGCGTATGTCGCTTTTCTTTGATTCTTCCCATGCTAAAACAGTAAAAAATCCCCCAAGCGACACCCACCATGGTGCACTCACACTGCTAAGCTCGGCGTCAGCTTGCTTCTGCCTGGCGTCAATTTGTGTATTGATAGTCCCAATACTTTGCTCGATTTGGTGGCTGAAGTCCTGTGCCTTCCCGTTGAAGTCCGCAAATTTGTTATTTGTCAACGCGGCGTTATTTTGCGCTTCGGAGCAGACCTCAAGCGCCCGTGCCCGCATGTTCGCAGCTTCTGTGATGTCTTTAGGAAGAGTCGGATATTTGTCGCTCCACGCCACCATGACCTGAGCCAGGTTGATGACTCCTTCGAGTGTACTTTTCACCAATGGGCGAACCTCGTTAAGACTGCCATTCAAAGTGTTGGAATTGTTGGCAACGCCGCTAGCTACTCCAGCGTTGAAGAGGCTTGGGAACCCAATGGAACGTGTGAAAGAGCTAATTCCACCCCCAAAGGTGGAGGCGGAGTTTCGTAGAGCTGGAATATCGAACCATATACCTGTTGCAATCTTATCATGATTGGCAGCGGTAATAGAGGCAGTGTTTAGAGTAACGGCGTGTGCCATGATCTTTTCGTAGGCCACATCATCTCTCTTTTTGAGCATTTCTCCGGCGACTTGTACAGTCTGGTGGAACTGCTCGTCGAGGGCTTGTGCGCTGGGTTTGACAGGAAGTGGGCAGTCTCCACTCGACGTTGCAAAGATCGTGAGTGCGGCGGCACTGTTGTTGTTAACAGGTATCTGGATACCCTGTCGATTAAGCACCTCCAAATACCTCGAGCAAGCAGCGTTCATATTGTTCGTCATATCCAATGAGGCCTCAATTGAGCTAATGTCCTCGAGAATACCATAGCCGAGTTGTATTGCCGTTACGTTGTCCATGTCCTTGATTGCGGAGACATCATTCATCACTCCGCCCCAAAACCCGTTGAGAGTCCCGTACATATCATCCAAATTGTTAAATGCTGCAACGATGATCCCGAGCTCCGCCATTGCTGTCTTCACGGTCGATATCTGTGACTCGGTAGTTGCAATTTCATGAGCCAAGTCTGCGATCTTTTTCCCAAGAGTAGCTGCCGCAACAATTCCTCCAATCATGAGTAGTCCAGCTCCGGCGGCCAAAGCGAAGTTTCCGGTTGCCACAAGGGCTACTGCAACTACAAGAGCTGTAGTAGAAACAATAATATTAGTGATAAATTTGCAACTCGCAAAATAATTATGACTTACAAACAATTGCCATGGCAACCATGCCCCAGAATGCGGCTTTGAGCTTAGACATTGCCTGCTGCTGTTCATCCAGTGTTTTTTCCAACCCAATAAGTTTAGCTTCTAAAAGTTTCAACTGTATGATCAACTGTGACTTCACATCATTGAGCTGCTTGGTCATTATGTTGACCCCTTCTTTGACGCCATTGACACTTCGCGAAACAATCATCCCCCACGTCTTCGAATGTGCGATGAATTTTTTAGCGCTCTTAATTGCAAGTGCCTGCTTATCTGGATCTGATCCGGCCTTGCTGAAATCATCCGCGTCTTTCAGGACGCCCTTGAGGTAGAAGACGTGGGTAGTACTGAATGCGCGGATAGTATTAACGACTGGATAAACCTTTGACTGAACATCCATGTAGCGGCCCTTTAGGGTCTTGGTGAGTAGACTCAAGTCAAGAATTACTCCGGGAGACGCTACGCCAATATTCGTTCTGCCGTCGGCCTTGATCCACGGTTTCCAAAGTTGTGTCGGGTCTTGGCCTTGGGCACTTGGTGCCTCGATAATGCGCCTCCACAGATTGCCGTCTGAGCGTAGACCCACAGGACCACCATCATTGGCTGTGAACTCTGTCACAGGTTCAATCGATTCAGAATCTGAAGCCGTGTAGGTCGAGTCTGCAAAGTTTGGTTGGAGATTCCACGCTTTCGATTCTCCATCAACCGCCACGACCTGATTGTTCCAGTACGCAATCTTGTTCCATTTGGGTGAAGTAGCGGGAGATCCATCAGAAATGGCGTAGTGTAAAGTATTGTAGGTGGATTCTGGCGCAAGTGAATCCCCCGCAAGAACCAACAGAGTTCCATCCGTCTCAAGCAGGACCAAATGGAACTCGATTGATTCTCTGTCAGCACTCAAGACGGCAAACGGGACGATTCCTGCAAGTTCTACAGCGGGGAGAACATTCTCAACTTTAACCCATGCGTTGACGTACATGTTGGGCCAGTTATCAACCGCAGCAGTGAGTGCGGGATCATCTTTATTGCGGCGGGCCTTTATCCAAACTGACCTTCCAATAGAGAGACAGAAATCGCCTTTGTAGGGAAACATGAAGACTTTGTCCCCAGGACTGATGACTGCACCGTCAGGAAGGCTGGAGAAAACAGACCATACGTCTTTGGTTCCGTTTTTACCTCCGAAAGCGTCCTGCTTAGTGTCGATAAACCAAATTTGGTTCCCTTGCAAGCCGACCAATGGAACGGTGTTGAGTGTGGCGTTGTACTGATCGAGAAATGGTTGGTCCTGAAGTTCTCATGAGTAAGTTTCAGCTGCGAATATTGATCCAAGAGCCTTACCAAGACTGAATTAAAATTGTCGACAATGGGGGCGACAGCATCCGCCATCTGTGTGAGACTTTTGACTCCAGCAGCAAGACCTGGACCTTTCATACTATCCCTAAGTTTGTCTTGAGGGGATTGGTCCATGATAGCATCAGCACCAGCGGCATTGTGCAGCATGGCCACAGCTGGAGCACGACTGGAAAGCTTCATTGGCGGAGTTTTCTGATGCTCTGGAAAGACCTTCGCTGTAAGCGTAGCAGCTTGCTTCGGCTCCGGATCCGAGATTTCAAGGACTCCGATTGTCTCCGTGACCATATTAATGGACGAGCGGATTGCTTGAATAACCTGCGACGACAAGTTCACCGTAAGCGTTAGAGGTAGCAAGCAGGCATGAAGAGAACTGAATCATACCTTGAGTCTCGCCGCTCTTCCTTCCGAAATTTCGGCGGGGGTAGTGGCCTGGTGTTCAGCATGTTCTGCAGTGTTGAGTCTGGCACGGATAGCCTCGGCAGCTGCCAATGCATGACTGATAGACATGGTGAAGGTCGTTGCTTGGGGGATTGTTTTCGATGATGGTATTGGTATCAATTCAACTAAGCCGTTGATAAGAAAAAAGTGAAGTTTTTGAATGTTTGTATCAGTTCAGAATCTGTATTCTGTTGAAGTCGTGGTTGGAAAACGCACAACATGAGTGCAGATGGGACTTCTTTTATACATGAACTGCACATGGTCGTAGATTCCACAAGTGATTGTTCTATGAAGCCTAGACTATCTGGTGCCATAGAATCGAAAATGCCGCGTGAACAGAATCATGTTGCGGCATCCCAAGCTGAGCATTGCATCGATATCCTGAGCTGACAATAATCTGGCTATTCGTTCGAGATCAGCAGCCTTCTGCTGGACATCGGGGGCTGAGTAGCTATCGACTGTCATCTCACGAGCTAAATCTCCCTCACTTGCGGGTTGAGCAGGTATCAGCTGTGATATCAGAGCTGAATATCCTTTTCCCCACCTAGCGGGGTATCCGGAGAGGGAGGGGAAGTGGGCACTGCCATACTCTAGATACGGCGAATGCAGTATGACTAAAATAAACCAAAGCTGAATATCCTTCTCCGGCAGTGAATTAAGCTGAGCGGTTTGATACACCGCATCGGATACGACACGTCGGTATATCAAGGCGAATATTGTCACTCGATTTACGTACACAGTATTACTCGCAGTACTTAGTAAAGCAAGTGATGGAGCTGAATTAGAACACACTAGGCTAGCGCTAACTTGAGCAGGTTATCTTCTGGGTCGCAGCCACGTTCGGACATAGGAAACCAAACGAATAGTCTGCAATTATTCAGGCTCCGAAAGACTTTGTTTGCTAGGATATCACCTCTTTAGAAAAGGCGGGGAACCACAACATGAGTGGTCATCAGTAGCGCTTACGCTTTCGAGGAGCGAAAATCTGGGAATGAGAGCACCCTCAAGCCGCTTAGTAGTAAAATCGTAGTTGTTTGTTTCTAAGATGAAAGTTATTTCTGCACTATCGTATACCCTTTCCAGAGTCAATTGGCTAATGTTGACTGAGGTGATAAATGCTAAGCTAAAGCTTAGCAAGCAATGAGTAACAAGCTATGTGTGCCTGTGCATATCTTGCTAACAAACTGCCGAAGCCATTCGGTTGTTTTCCAATTTTTTTTGCGTTCTGGACTTGACTTCAGCTCCTTTTTTGAGTATTTTTAGCGCAGGGAACGGCATAGGTCGGCAACATGAAGCTCTTTGTGAAGACAGAACGTGAGGCAGTGAGATTTTTCTATTGCTAGATCGTGAGTTGGGTTCAGGCTAATTTAACCTTGCATCAGCCCTATCACCTCGCGATGCACCTAGTTAGCGCTGAGTATAACGCACGCCCAAACCAGCGGGATTTCGTCTAATATGTCAAGGTTAAGTTATACATAAGCTGCTGAATCACGTGCAGTTCCGGATCTGGTTGGGACTCGTGGCATCCAAACCATATAGGTGCGCAAACGTGGGGACAGGTGCCTATATGGCGCTGCAACTGCCGAATTAGGTATAACATAGGCATAGATCAACTTGATATAGCCAAAATTATTTATATGTAGACAGAAAACATCCGGTCTGTTAAAAACATTTCTGCGCCGGTCATCCGGTACAGCCAGGTAGGTATCTGTAACAACGAGGACCGTTATAGCCAGAGTTAACTGCACGTCAAAACATGCATGCATACGCTGCATGAATTCTTTCGCTAACGCGCAGTGTTACCAGACCTGCATGCAACTGATTGTCGTGTCCAGCTGAAAACGCCGTAATCCTTCCTTGTGATAGCGCGCGAAACATCAGCTTCTCAGCTGTTACTGTACATATTCTATACCTGTGATCGCCTCATGTTAACTCGCGTGCTCCCAGCACGCAATCCAATGGCACTCTAACAGGTTTAACCTCTTTACCCTGGAACGCAACGCACCGTGATACCCGTTTACAATTCGGTCGACGAATTTCGTCTCGTAATAAAGTTCGTACCAATGAATGGGGTTCCAATGATCGATGATGAAGTAGCTTGTCTTGACAATCAGCCAGACTCCACGACGTCGATAGGTCCGTGTAACTTGCTCGGCTGTTTCTATTATTAAACTACCCGCTAGAGTAGATTCGGCCATCAGCTGCAAGACGGTAGTTCTATTCACTGGCAAGCAGCGTAACCTACATTTATCTCATAAGGACACCATATTGCGGACAGCAATTACAATACTGTATTTATGTATCGTGGCATCGTCTCGATCGGATGAACGGGCAAGTTGTTGCTTCAGTTGTCTCGTGCCCAGCCGCAGGCTAGGCGCGCTACACATCTACCTTAGTCTGACGAGAAAATTGCTTCAGCGGCTAACCGAGTTTGTTTGTTTGTAATCATATTGCATTCGGCCGCTAGCGGCCATGGCCTATCCCAAACACATATCCACCCCGCTTCTTCTGTAACATAAAGAAACAAAAGCAAAGTCGCAAGTCCTCTTCCCCGTAACAAAAGAAACCGCCAAGCGGCTAACCGAGTCCGTACAACACAGCCTCCTGTCGCACTAGCCAGCCCCAGACCATCAATATCACTGTGTGTGTCTTTGTCTTGTACCGAGGTTTATGGCATCGGTTTGCCAGTTTCTGGTGGTTGGTTAGGTCGTGCGGCTGCAGAGTTTTCAGGGTTGCTAGTAGTTTGAAGATTTGCGGAATGTCATAGTGGTGGGGGGGCACCAGCTGTTTCTGTTCAAAGGTGGCGAGATATCGTCCAGCCCAAGATCAACACCCTACACTTCGTGCACAGACCACAGATTATTGGTACCTACATACTCGTCCGTTAGCCTTACCGAGACGATTGTGGAACACATTGCAGAAGATAGTCGTTCTCCATTTGTTGTACTCGACGCTCTCATGGGTGTAGTTACCAGTCTTTTTCTTTCTCTTTTATGTCTACCTGCTACCACTCATTTCGCTTTCGTTTGTTAAAGATGAAGAAGGGCAGAAGGAGGGGAGCTTCCCCACCTAGCCGGTTGTCCGGTAGGGAGGGGAATTGGGCACTGCCATACTCTAGATAGAGTGAATGCAGTATGATTAAACAAAAGACAAAAACAAGTAGCATGTGTGAATTCCAGACACAGAACCGTTCCAGTACCTTGGTAGATCAGGGATGCAATCTGATGACGCAATTACCTTCCATCACTCGATCTCAATCACACGATATAACCCCGTTGGATTGATTTTGATGGGCTTAGGTTCTTGTCTTACTTGGGGTCTCAAGTGGCCTGGCCGCAGCGAAGGAAAGCCTCCAAATCGAGGCTCTCACAGTTCGGCCGGCTGCTAGGCATTTCGCGGTGTAGGATTTTCAAATGGAGGACAGGCCTCAAATTTTGCGGCCGGCCTAGCCGCTTAGGAACACTAGTCTTACTCTTCGTACAAGAAGGTCTTGCAATAGGCCGAATACTAATTCGCCCGCTCCCCAGCTCACAACTCCGGGTGATTCGCGGACAGTGTGTTGTGAGGGCTTCCTGTCGAAAATTTTGGCCTTCCTCTTGACGACTACTGTACGGGACCGGTCTGAGACTATTGTGACGGGTCTGTTGTCCTGAACTTCTCCCTTGACCGAACCGAACTAATTTTGTACATGCTAGAGAGTCCAACTCGGCCAGTAACTAGTTAGCAGAGTATTCCCCTACATTTCATGGCTAAAAGTCTACAATACTAACAAAGTATTTTCAATACATTAAACTAACACTAAAAATAAGTTCAAGAGCTATTCGAGCTTCACTCCCAGACCATCGACGCCACCCGGAATGGTCGGAAATGTAAACACAAGTCGAGGTCGCTGTGAAACTGATTATGTCCCCAGTAACTATATAATCAGCGATCCTCATCTTGGATTCGGCTCGTGCAAAACTCGTTGTGTACACTGATGTACGCCTACTGCACTGAACATTTCATCACTATGATTTCATCTTATCTTATCGAAGGTTGGAACTGCCGCCAAATAACACAGCTGTAGCAAGGACACACCGACAAATAACGATTTACATGTTATGGCTAAGTTGGAAGCTCGTCACGATTAAGTTGCGGACCGTTTTGCATCAGAACCGCTCAGTATCTACCGTGTATGTGATTTTATGCGAGACATCACTCGCGCAGCAACCATTCGGCGACTTTGCTTGAACTAGAAAATGATTTGTCAGTCTTTTTTATCAAGCTTTGAGTGAAAAAGGCGGATAAAATGGACTTTTGTAGTAAAAAGGTTATAATAACCTGCTGTAAAGACAAAGCCCATCCCCGGGATACATGCAGGAAGAGACAGCAACTCACTTTCCTGGCACCTGCTATCTTATGTTATTATCGTACTCAAATTTTTTCACTTGCTTCTAGGTTTTGGGTAATCCGAAGAAAGTGTATCCAACCTTCAACCATGCATAAACCGTCGGAAGACTTGAGTGGAATTACTGTTTGTGGAGACAAATCACGTCTCGAAAGAAAATATCTAGGCTCTTTTATGGCTGAGTTGAAGGTTCGGTCCTATTAAGTTGTGGGTCGTCGTGCATTAGCGCCGCTCGGTACGGCACAATCGATCCTGAGCGAAACATTGCTAGTGGCCTCGAATCAGGCTCTAGCTCGTTCCATATGGTGTAATAGTACGGGTTATATGCAGACTCGGCGTTTCTAGTATACCAGGGGCAACGCGGTGCTAACCCCGATTAAGTATGTCCATATCGAGCTTAGTCTAAATAGTAATAGAAAGGTTTGAGCACAGAGCCTGCAGACATGATCTCACAGTAAATTCACGATACCAAAGAAAGTCAATTCCGTGCTCTGAACACGTCATTTCTGTTATCTCCACAGTATCCAGACTCAATCCGATCGTTCCGACATTCCTCCGATCAATTTACACTTGCACTTCGTCAATTCCGGATTACACTATACGCATCCCAACCTCAACATCATGCCTCCCAAAGGTGCAGTAAAGAATGCGTGCAAGTGTGCCCACGATTCTCCGACCCCAGATTCGACCTCTGGATCAGAAAAAGCGAAACCCGCTGCTTCCAGCGGAACGACGAGACCGACATCTACCACCCTGGCATTACAGCGTAAGGGTCGACAAAATCGCGACGGGTTGGGTACAACGACTGATCGGCCTACGGCAGATCAAACGCTCAAGGTGTACGCAAGCGCAGATGCCGTTGAATGCTTGCGTACTTCAAAGGATTGCTCCGATTACGATGTACGCTGCCACTACTTCTGGGCCCAACTATTCATGAGTGCGCGTGACTTCAATCCAGAAGAGCACAAAAATCTATTTCAAAGCTCCATCCCAGCATTCGCATATCCCCCCGGAATTTCTGCGCAAATATCTCAGGGCTTTGACGACGTGTACTACACTTACCAAGCGTACTTTGCCGCCAAAGTGGAGGCATATGCCCAAAAGTGGCTGCAAACTCCCGCAGGCAGCAGCTGGATAACGGCCCGAGAAGAAGCGAAGTGAGTATCATTATCTACTGTACACGGGTCTATTGGGTAGTAACTGTATTGATTTAGGAAGAAGAAGAGTTCAGCCTTCTGCAATCCAGCAAATCCGACTGGATATAACCAGATGCTCCAGCATGATGGAAAAGCCAGATTGGTTTGGGGAAAGACCCAGTGTATGGATTTCTTCCTTATTTGCTTGCGGTCTTTAGAGACTCCATACGCCCCAATGGATGAGATCAAATGGCTATCACAGGTGTACAATGGATAGAAATTGTACAGTGAATTAAGTGAGGTTGCACTAGAATTGATCCGGTGCTTCGTCATTTCATACTACACCACCAAGGGTGGATATGCTCCCGAGGTGCGGACTTTTGATCTGCGTAATGCGATGGCACTTAGTGCTGGCAAAATGCATGCACCATTGCAATCAATGGCACCGGGCCGTGCGCCTCGCCCTGTACACGTAGCAACCCTGAAGGCCTGCCCACAGGCGGACTGTGACGGAATGATTGGCGAGTCACCGGAATGCGATCCAGAAGATGGGGCGAGAATCAAGACCGATATCACCGGTTCTTGGTCACCTCCAGTGCCACTGAAACAGATAGAGGGCCGTTTCAACGAGGCGAGATATCTCAATGCCGTCTTCACCAGTGATTTCACCAAGAATCTAGATGGCAATACGGCGCATTTTGGACCCGATCTACCAGCCGGGTTACCTTCGCCTGATGAATACTACAATTCGGATGGACCACTCTGGTCCCCCCCAGAAGTTGGAACTACATACCATACGGAGTTTTCCAAACGGTTTGTGGCAGCAGATATCTGGGGTAAAACTCTGACATGGCAAGATCTGAGTGATGCAGAAATTGCACGGAGTGACACCCAGATGATGGTGATGATGAACCGCCGTCAAGTCTTGGAGGCTGAGAAGGAACAGGGTATCCAACACTTCAAGGAGATGCTATGCCGGAAAGCAGCGTTGGCTCAGGCTTATCGGGAGAATGAGATAAGCCGTTGGGAGGTGGATGCAATCCACTAGAAAGCTGAGGGTGAGATGAAGATCTCTTTGAAGACATTTGGTTGATCCAGATCAGGAATTCAGGATAAACTAACGCGCGGAAAGAGGTCATCTGGTAGCGAGTTGCTACTTAATGCATCATTTCGAGCCCAGTCTCCCCATTCATCAGTTCGAGCCCAGTCTCCCCATGCATTGTTTCAAGGTGGCATCCGTGGTGCTGGAGTCTTAGATACTCTGAGGCGTGTACTGGCCTTCGAAGATCCACGGACCATAACGCAACAGGTACGCTCTCCTCTGGGTAGCGAGTTCCTTTCATCTGGGAGTGGTGGTGGAAGTAATTCCTCATTTGTGATGCAGTCTTCGCCTACCATGGATATCGAACATGATGCCCAGTTTAGCGATACTGAAGAACAAGTCACCGAAGATGAGGAACGGGAGGAGGAGTATGGGGAGGATGTAGGAGAGCAGGAAGAGGCCGAATTTGATGAAGCATCCAGAGCTGTGCCGGAAGAGCTAGAATCAAGTCATATGTCCGGATCCTACCACCATGAACTATAACCCGGTGATCCGGATCAACCTGGAGCTCCCCTAACTGAAATGTTCGTATCCACATTGACTACTGCAGGTATGCATGAGAATACAGGATAGTATGTATGTTTCGTTTTGGGATTTCTCATACGTTTCTTTAGGTGCGTGTTTGGGCTTTCCTTGTAAGGTTGTTTCGGGTTTATGCAGACAGAATAGTGTGTTTTTGGGCGGGTTAATGTCTTGTTTCTTTCTCTTCTTTGGTTGATTTTACTTTAGTTTGATTCAATTGTTCCTGTTGAATTGTAGGTTGTAGTGAGTCACCGGGTTATCCGGATTATGCTGTTGGTCATAATTGATTGCGATACGGACCGTCCGGGTTATGCATGTTGCAACGCCGGACTCTGCATTATGTGGTTTGGGCTCTTTTCCAGCGCCACGAAAGACTACATAAACACATGTAGCTCTGGAAACAGTGTAGTGAGTGCATTTTCTACATATCAACATCGACCGGAAGACATACCATGGAACCTCAACTGCTGGATCAACCATGGACCAGGGTAGAACTAAAGCATATCAACCTTGCGCAACACTCATACGAAGAACTTGCAAAGGGACTGCAGAGCGCATTCGGAGTAGCACCGAAACCATGGCAGCTATCAGCGATATATGATGTTGCTGTACATAAGAAGGATGTGATAGTGGTGGCTGGAACCGGTTCAGGCAAGAGCTTGGTCTTTCAAGCAATCCCAAAAGCTATTGAAGGTGGGATAATTCTGCTGATATCTCCGACAATTGCCCTTATGGACGACCAGGTATGTCAACTTAACAGCCACCTAAGAGTTTTCTAACGTATCACAGCTGCGATCATTGGAATGCAATAACATCAAGGCCTGCAAACTGAGTGCGGAGTCAGTGAGAGAAAACACGAATCTCTGGTAGGAAGTCGATGCTGGTCATTGTGAGGTAGTACTCGCATCCCCGGAGATACTTTTACTCGATGGATCCCACTCTTGGTCGACGACTGTGAGGAAGCGCAATTGTTCATTCTCCATGTGGTCGGTAGCAATTGCAATTGATGAAGTTCACTTAGTGTGGGGGTGGAGGGAGTTTCGAAAGGTTAGTTGGCGGATCCAGTGGGGTGTTAACCATGAATTCTGACCCGGAATAGAAATATCAGAATATCGGCTCACTACAATCGCATTTTCTCAATATCCCAGCAGTTGCACTCACACCAACACTTGCTCTGAATGAATTGTTATATGTGCACACGACACTCCAGATGAGGGCCAGTTTAACAAACTTGTATGAGCTATCCGTTGATCGACCGAACATCCAGCAGTGTGTGGCAACCATAACGCCAAAGACATTACGTGCGGCAGATAGACAATCAAAATCGGCGCAATTTGAGATGATTTATCCTTGATCTGGATCTGTATTCTTTGTACCGAAGACGATGATGTTCGTGGACAGTATTGATGAGGCACACAACATTGCAATTTACCTACGGGAAGCCATGCCGGCTCGATTCCTGCCTTACCAGAATCAGATGTTAAATCCATTTTCATCTAATCTAGAAGCAGATACTCGTACGGAGTTTATGGAAGCATTCCGCAGCAGTGTAATCCGGATCTTGATATGCACTGGTGCTGCTGGGATGGGTGTGGATATTCCGGATGTTGATGTAGTAATCCAGTGGAGACTGCATCCGCATCTAACTCTTGCAACTCTATGGCAACGCATAGGTCGTGCCGGAAGACTAAAGACAAGGATTGCTGTTTCCGAGATTTATGTTGAACCGCGGTATATGCTTCCCGAATCTCTTCCGCCGGGTTCAGTAGTCACCGGGTACCAACAACCACTCTGCGCTGGAAATGAGGAGATCCGAATAGCAGCACGGCAGTTAGTTGAACAGTTCTATCCTGATAGAGACTGTGGCAAAATGACTAAAACCGGTAGTTGTTATGAAAGAGTTGATCTGCCACTACTCTTCTATCTCAACACGACAGGTTGTAGATGCAGAGCGGTAATGGCTGCAGTTTTGGATGCAGCAGCATTCCAGGGGACACGTGAATCCGACTGTTGTGATAACATATTATACTTGAACTCAGGCGGTGAGATACCAGACTGGGAACGGCACGGAGTTTCTGCAAAGGTTAGTGTGCGGTACACAGTAAGTGCTCAGTACGGGAATGAAATATCAGACCGTGCCAACGTCATCAACGGCCGGCTCAAGGATAAACCCAGTGCTGCTGAGAAACCAGGTGTTCTGCAGGCAATTGACCGTTGGTTGAGAGCGGGTTGGGAGCAGAACCATGGAACGAAACTATCCAGAGGATCACCAGACGACTTTCCTCGAGATTGTCGAAATATATCAAGTGTTTCCGACCTACAGTGTACGCTTCTAAAGTTATCCTTAATTCATTCAGCAGTTGGACCTAGAGCAGCAGACATTGTAAAAACTATCCAAGAGGCACTTGCAACAGTACCGCAACCTGTAGCACCACCGTTGGCACGAAATCCACCCATACGCCGCCCCAGGATGCAGCCTCCCGCATCACAATTCAGTAATATCTACTCAAAAGCCATTATTCAGAATCCGGGTCAACCTAACTCCCTTCATCCTCAGGCGGCTAGAGTTCCATTTAACCGACCATGCACTCCGGAGCCTCCCACTGCTGAATGAATCCCGAACCAAATACACACCTTGGAACTCGAATCCGGCCAATCAAGACTAAATCAAGCATACTCCCCATCTATTCAACCTGCCAGACTGCCGCCACCGCACCAGTATTATCCGCAGCTCAACCCGGGTAGATCAATTCTAAACTGGATGTACATCAGGAAAAAACTTTTCCGTCCGGGCGGAATGGCTCCGTCAGAGTGGACGCGCTTCGTCACAGCCGTCAGAGACACCCCGGTGACGGATGACTCAGTGCCCGGCGTCAATACCACGCGTCCTGTTGCACATCGCCCTCCGATTGCAGTTTCGCCGTTTCTTCGTTAGACTCTGCAAGAGCATTCTCAGATGCTCCTGAAAGCACCTGCAGTTATGGAGGTGCATTCAGGACCCTACGAGATTTGAATATTAGGAGAGTCAAATTTTGGAGCAGCTCTGCAGGAGACTTGGTGCCATATTCTCAAAGCAGTGGTTCTTAGGGTTCCATAGGCACAAGGCATTTCGTCTATCATATTCGTCTTTGTTACAGTCACAAGATTCGATACCTCATAATCTGGCATGCATTATTTAAGTATATCTATATTTATACATACGGTCTGTCTGGCCACGACGGAATTCGTGAGAAATATTGGTTCTAGCTCGAGGAGCATAGGAAGAAAGTGAGAAGATATGATACTACCTGGCCGTGAGAATCCAGGCAATTGTGTGGATCCAGATGAGATGAAAATGGGATGATGACTATCAACCCTGGGGTTTCCCGAATATGTACTCCCCGTCGCTCAGTCCACCTCCATTACCTCTGTATCTCCGTACACCCGCCGTCGCTCATTAACGATGTACTTGGAGGCCGTGACCGAGCGAGTTGAGAGATGCACTTGGAGACCGTGATCGAGTGAGTTCGGTGATGCACTTTGAGGCCGTGATCGAGCGAGTTTGGTCATGCACTTTGAGGCCCTAATCGAGGAAGATTGGTGATGCACTTTGAGGCCGTGATCGAGCGAGTTGGGAGATGCCATTGGAGGCTGTGATCATGCAAACTTGGAGGCCGTAACCGAGCAAGTTTGGAGATGCACTTTGAGGCCGTGATCGTGAACTCAGAGATGCACTGGGAGGCCGTGATTGAGCGAGTTTGGAGATGCACTGGCAGGCTATGATCGAGCGAGATCAAATCAGTACTTGGAAGCGGTCGATTTGGAGCGAGGCGTGACAGCAGCCGAGACTTTATTCATTGGTTAATTTGTAATTGTGGGAAGGTGGAGAGTTGAGTACAACAACATCTGCCGAGGGATGGGAAACTGGCTGGGAGCGGGAAACTGGCTGGGAGCGGGAGACTGTTGATCTTGGGATGATTCTGTACTTGATGTATGCTGTACTTGGTGTTAAGTCATGATCACGCCATGGAGAGATGGAGAGGGATGACTTAACTTCGTGTTCTTAGGTGATGGTAGAGTTGAGCACAAGTAAGACAGATATCAGAGGAGATGGGGGAAATCATCATGAGAAACTGGGACTTAAGAGAATTTCGGGTGCGAGTCAATTTACCATCCCCGATACGGCAGGTACTAGTCCCGATCCGGCGGGTAATAACACCGATACGAGGTCTTCTGAACCCAATCAGGCATGTCGTACCACTGATTTCTCATAGCCGCTAGTATCCTTCATATCGTTCTCATCTTCATCCTTCATCTCTCTCTTTCTCGTCCACAACTCTACCATAATTGCAGAACACAAAGTTAATTCATCCCTCTCTATCTCTCCATGCCATGATCATGAGTTAACACTCAGTTCATCATACACCTATGATTGGCTGTCGTCCCTTCATTCTCACGATTTCGAGTTGACCCGTGAATGTAGCTTGAGCTTCCGGCGTACCTCCCTACCAATCGACCGCCACCACCCAGTTCTCCATAAGAGCTTCAAAGTAAAAGTCACCTTGTCACATTCCCACGGTTGCGAGTTAACTAACTGATGAATTGAGTCCTGGCACCTCATCCATTGGCCGCGTCCAAGTACTCGTCCAATATCGCTTGATCACGGCTTCAAAATGTATCCCCAAACTCGTGCGATCTCGGCCTCCAAGTGCATCTCCAAACTCGCTCAATCACGGCGTCCAAGTGTATCTCCAGACTCGCTCGATCACGGCCTGCAAGTTCGCAGGATCATGGCCTCCAAGTGAATCTCCAAATTCGCTCGATCCCGGCCTCCAAGTGCATCTCTGAGTTCACTCGATCTCAGTCTCCAAGTGCATCTCACAACTCGCTCAATCACGGCTACCAAGTGCATCTTTGAGTTCACTTGATCTCAGTCTCCAAGTGAATCTCCAAACTTGCTCAATCACGGCCGCCAAGTGCATCTCTGAGTTCATTGAAATTCCGTCTCCAAGTGCATCTCAAACACGCTCGATCAAGTATATCTTCAAGGAGCGCCAGCGATTGTATGGAGATACCGGGGTAACGGAGGTGGACTGGGTGACAGGGAGTATATATTCGGCAGACCGCAGCCAGTCCAGATATAGCGTGTGTCGACGGGTAGCTATATAGATACATAGATACATAGATGAGAATACACACTGAATACATGACTGTGATTCGAGGTGCTCCTAGACATGTCGCCGGCGCTCCCAGGTGCTCCCAGGCTTGTTGTCGATCGCCAGGCGTTGTGTAAACGGCTTCAGCATAACTGCAGCCCCTGCGAAGAGTGTAACACACGTGGCGTTCTGATGATGCGTATAGTCAACCACAAAGCAAAGGAGGTACGAATGCAATGCGACCCGTTGCCTGGGTGACGGGTAGCGTGTGATTCTCCATCAGAGCATCCGAGGTTCCGTCAGAGCCATCGGAGCCGTCCGGAACACCAGGGTGTTTCAGACGGAAATTAGGGTCGTTGCAGATGTACTCTCCACAGATTCAGCCCGCTAAACCATCACCACCACAACCACCACCACCGCAATCACAGCTTTACTCTCCGCTGTTCCAATCTGCTTTATTATCACAAGTATCTCTTTACGCACAACCAGGCCAACCAGCCGGACTGCCGCCACCATATTCCGCCCAACCCCAAGCCACTCCATTACCTAAAACGACCCCCGAACTGTCATATATTCCTTACAATCCAACTGCAGCTAGACCCCCACCATGAAAAAAGGCCAAGAAATCAAACCTCAGCCAACGGCTTATATTCCAATCCTAGAATTCTTCCGACTGTTCATCTTCATTCACACCCGGTTTATTAGTTCTCCCTTGAACGGATTCCATTACATCATCATCCAGTTGAAGTTCGTCATCCCATTCATCATCATTATCAAGGTTGTTTCCATCCATCGGTAGACCAATGTTTGAATCCCATTGGTATCTAGAATTTGATAGATATTTTTTGATAGAATTACGTTCAGATAGCACAGTGTCTCCTGTCTGGAATAAGTCTTCCCATTCCTTGACCCGAGCAGCTCCTTCCTGACTAAACCCCCTACCCAAAACTGTATCAAAAACCTTATCCCGGATCAAGCTCTTCACAACATCCATATCATCTGCTTTGTTATTGACATCTGACCGAGTATTATAATTGACTGTTGCTCCAACACCTTCCTGCATGGTATGTTTGCTTGCTCTGAGTGTAGGTACATTCTGGGCTATAACATCACGAAGAAACAACCGGTCCTTTGAATTTGCCGATAGCCTCACCTAACCCGCGTTAATCTCTACCCTGAAACCCATTGCATGCATTACATACCTTATCCATGTTTTCTCTTATAATAGTTTCCCCGTGTCTATCTGCCGCACAGTATATGCCGGGTCGGGCATTCTGATTGATGAGGCAGTAGTCCATCCAGGCCTTCTTGCACTCATGCTTCCATGTGTGAGATAAGTAAGTAACTAGGTGCATAAACTCAGCCGCATAGTTTGCAAACTTGCTCCCTGCAAACATAACTGCAAAAAATGTGACACACTGTTCTACTCTTCCACTGAATCCATAGCGGCAGGCCTCATGAAAATCCAGATATATCATTGCACAGTTCAGAAACAAGTTGGCATTCTCCTACACAATATCTCGATCCTTTGCAGTCGATTTCCCGGTTACTTCTGCCTCCACTTCTGACCATTTTGGCCGGTTGGTGATTTCCGGGTTTGGCACTCCCATTCGTTGCTTCTCCCGCTTCCGCTGAGCTAGATATTCTCTCCATTCTTCTCGTTTGGCTTCCACTCCCTCTTCAACTGCTGCTTCGATTTCGGCTGATGCAGCTGTCGTGTTTAGCATCTGGAATGGTCCCTTCAGGTGTTCCGTGGCTTTCCGGATTGATTCGGGCCAATCGGATCCCTCAAAATGTTGATTCAACTGTGTCGTTCATTCCCCAACTGTCTTATGCATATAGTAGGCAATCACGTAACCGTCGAACACAATCCGAAAGATGTCGTCATAGGCATGAAAATCATTAACCTCGGTTTGACGCCCTTCCGACATAGAATTGTCTCGAATCTTTTCAGTAATCCTGGTTCAGTCGGTGAACCCTCCAAAGCATGCATCAATAGTTTCAGAATGTTCATCTGCAGGTGAAATAAACCTGCGATTGGTTCTATCCACCCAAATGGTGACATGGGATCCGGCTCGACAACTCTACGAAGCATGGCTCAAGTGATAGTACGTACTGTGAGATAGAGTCCATGGAACATAACCCGGCGGTCAACGATATTGTCTGCGTCTAGCTGTAGCTCTTCTGCAATTGTTTCCAAAATCTCCATAGTTCCACTAATTGAAGCTTCATCCAGATCCAGTGTTTTGAGAGTGTAGATCATTGCACGGCTCTGCTTAACCCATAGCTCGGATAATGGAGAATCGGCAATCTGGTACTTAGGAAGTTTGGTGAGCGGATCGACTTGCTTAAACATTGTCCGTCGAAAATACCGTTGTAGGGTTGTTCTAAAAAGATGTACATTGACCTCATTCAGATAGTTTGAAGCTGGGCCTGTGAGATCAAAATCGGAATAGGAAAGCTGCCTTGCCAATGAATGGTCGATACTATCACCGGGTAGAGACCCACTATGGCAATTCACTCAGGGTTCGTTCCAATGCTGATTACAGCAATCCATGACGCACACATACCCTGCGGTATAGTTGACCTGGTGACCTCTGTTGTGTTGGCACTGATCCCGTACATTCTGGTAAAAGTTCATGTTGTCAAATGAGATGAAGAAACATGAGGTGTTCACCAGTTGGATCAGTTTCGCATGTGAGGCTTCAGAACTTCCACGAAGAGTGCGAGTTACAGTCTTGGATGATACTGTTATTCCCAATCTATAGATGGCTTCTACTGCTTGCTTGGCAGTGTTTGATGCAAACAAGAAGTAACCTACGATACCCTTTGACTGTTAATGGTATTTCTGACACCTGCTACTAGATGGTTCTCTTACTTGCAAGGAGTTGCAGTAGAAGTTGTGAGCATATCCAATCATGCAGAGTGCAATAGTTGCGACCATTTCCCAGTCAAATGGCCGAAGCTTGGGGTTCTTCAGTTGTGGCGGGCCACCCAGCGTTAAGTTCTGGGGAATCCGGCTCAGCGAAGGTGCATACTTATCGTGCAATATCTGTAGTTGCTTCGGTGAAAATTTCTCAATCCACTCTGGTGAGAACTTTGCCATAGGAAATTTACTTTCATCACTCTTTGCCAATGCTGATATCTCTCGCTCAAATTGACCAGCAGCAAGTTGTGTGACGAATTTCATGCAGGTTTGGTTGAATTGAAGGACTGTACTCACATACTGCTCTGTAGCCACAATGGATGTGAGCAATGTAGTATATGTGTATATATCTGCTACCGATGATGCACTGGATTTCTGATGTTTCAACTCTTCTATAGTAGCATCTGCAAGCGAGAGGAATCCCAACTCATTCGCTTTCTTTCTGAGCTGTTGGAGGGGGTCTGTAGTGGATAGCGGGGTAGACCCTTCTCCGCTCGGTGCTAAACTGGATTCTCTGGCGACGGCGTATATAGGGCTCGGATTAACTTCAGACTCTCTTGGATTAGCTTTGGCACCTTCAGAAAGTGCTTAAGAGGCTTTGCTGCGGGTTATTGGCATGGTGAGAGTTGTACGGATTTAGAGCGTGGTGATGTCTCCAGGCCCTTTCCCCTCACGTTTTCTTGCATCTCAATTTGGCATAGGTTAACTTAACCTGGCTTAATCCGGCTTAATCCGGCTTACTATGTGATGTACGCCACATACGTGTTGATTTTATACTACCACACACACTAGACAAGGGCCGGGGTACGAGGCCACATTGCTTGTGCACTAACGAGTATGCTGGAATTGGGAAATGCTTGTCAGTCTTTTTGGGTAGCTTTTGTTGTAAAACGGGTTTCATATTAAACAGGCTGTAACCGAAGATAAAGCCCGCCGCCTGGATACCTTGTCAGCTTGTCCGCCCAATACAGGGTTAGTACGGGTTTACCACCTCCTGAGGTATCAGTACGTACCCAGGACGATTGCAAAACAGGAAACAATCGATTGTTTCCTATTCGTTTCTTTCTTTGCCTTTGTATGAGGGTATGCAGGTCTGCGCCTAAACTAAAGAGGGGAAAGACGTAATCGCGGACACTGGGTGCTACTGTTCAGGGTTGGCAACTGCCCGCACATGCTTGGCAACCGCCAGGCAAGTGCAACTCTATCTAGACGTCGCCCGACAGGAGTCATGTTTAGCGATAATCTTACTCTACCTACTCTCCATATCGAATATATCTTTGCATGGGCTACTTTTCCAAACTGATACCGAGCAACTTTTTTGACTTCCTTAGTGCGACAGCGATGAGCTAGAGCACGCGGTGTGCATCTCATTCGGCTTGTAGCGAGGTCAACCGATGCCTTTCCATGATATTTGTTCAACGTAACCCACTTGACTGGTAATGCTCTATCTTGTGCAGCAGAATTTCGGACACTACGCTGAAACCTCCTCCTCAAACACTGCGGCCGTTGTGCACAGAAAGGGTTACTGGAGGACAGCGCCACACCACACTAAGCTTTCAAGTTGAATTTTACTTTGTTTCTTCAGGCGTATAATCCGCATATCATAACACCGCATCCAGTTTTAACCCGATTCGCTTAGACGATATTCTCGAACTTCTTGCCTGTGCGAGCCCGGACCGCCACCAGTAATTGATTGGTGAATACCACCTGCACCAAGGTTCGCTTGGGATATTTAAACGCGAAATGTTCATCACGATGCCCCATTAAGATACAAAACCTCGTCCAAGAAAAGTTTGATTGATTACTTTGTGATCCGAACACGGGGATTCACGAAGGAAGTGCAGTTAGAATCGGGGACAATATTATTTATAAGGTTAGCTCAACTCAACAGTAGAGCTACTGCAAAGGTCTACCAGGCTCCTGGTGGGGTAGGCCTGCAGGGATGCTGGGTGTGAGTCCAGTCGCTCCGTTTTCTCTGATAAGCTCGCATGCCAGCCTCGTAGCTGGGCAACGAACTAACATTTCTGAGTCACCACGCAGAACCATCGCAGTGCAACTCATGGTGGCTTCATCAAGCACTGCAGCTGACCCTCTGAATGAATAACCTCAACTCTCTACTCTATTGAGCTTGAGCTAGTCCGAAATCGACATCGCGATACCGCACTTCTTCGTTGAGCGCATCCCCGGCAGTAACAGCCATCCATCCGAAACAGTCCAAAGCTTCGGTACCCACAACCCTCATACCGATCGACTCCACACTCCGTTTACGGCGAACAAGCCAGCATCCAAGAAAGACGTCGTCATCCACACATCCAACCTCGCCCTCAACCTCACTATACTAACCATCCACGATGTCCCGCATCTTCCCCGCCAACTGCGTCAGCAACTGTCACGTCTTCAACGACCTCTCCATCATTAGCTACTACAACTGCCAGATGGAGCTGACAAACCTCTGCTACATGAAGCACCGCCGCGGTTCCCGCTCATATTACAGGACCATTAACCCCAAATCAATCCTAATCCACACGGACGGCGCGTGTCGCGACAACGGGTATTCCTCCGCACGGGCATCGTATGGCGTCTACTTCGGTCCCAACTCAGAGTATAACAGCGCCGCGGTCCTCGACCGCAACGTCCACCGTCAAACAAACCAATACGCGGAGCTGTTTGGGGTGTTGCGAGCGCTACGAATCGTGAGGAACCATCAGGACGACTGGCAGGACGTGGGAGAAGTCGTCATCGCTACAGATTCGCGGTACGTTTTTGATGCGATGACGCGCTTAGTATTCAAATGGAGAAAAAATGGGTGGATTAATAGCTGTGGGAGGGAAGTGGCGAATAGTGTGAAGTTTAAGGAGGCCGATGATATCATTGGAGTATTGGCGGACGAGGGTGTGAAGGTGCGGTTTTTCTGGGTGCCGAGGGAGTATAATAGGGAGGCGGATGAGCTGGCGAGGGACATGCTGTAATGGGTGGAACTGTTGTGGGAGTGCCGGTGGGGGTGGGGATGGGATGGTTTTCTTTTTTGTAGGATTGATTTTTCAGGTGTCTGTTTGCGCAGGATTGTTGGGGATATAGGCAAGGCGTTTGTCACTGTTGGTGACTTCTTGTGGCCTTGATTACTATTACTAACGATGGAATAATGGAGCTAGGAACATGCTCCGGCTGTTGATGATGGGAGGCTCCGAGCGTGGGCGTATTTCTGCTGGGAGTGTTTGATGCCTTGTTTGCTCCATGATATCAATGGACATTTGATTATCGAAATGCGCATGAGCGAAGTAGATACATCTCCATCTGAGCATTGGTGAATCTGTGTCTGCTCAGTGAAGGAGATTCTTATGTACTCAAGTCTAAAGCTGAAAGTGTCGAATCCTGGGAACAAGATCTACTCAGTTGCTAAAACAAGAAAGCATAAAAATGAATGTATTAAGGCAGAAATCGCAGAGAATGCGCCCAACCTCATCCTTATGTAAGGTGGAACGAGGTGCTCTACGTCATTCGAGAACAAACTACTCTACTCCACGCACGAGTCGACTTGTGGTCTTTCAGCTTCCGATGATAAATATAATATTCATCATCTGGATGTTTCTCGAACATAATGGGATGCGCAAGGTAGAGCTATCCGGGTATCACCCCCGCTCTCTACTCGCATGTTACCCCCTCCCCTAGCAGGTCCGAGCTACGAGGAGACGAATACCAGTACAGGGGTGTGGGTGTGGGTGCCAGTGTTTCTCCTTCCGCGTGCGGACGGATCTGGGGCGAGGAACCATAAGGTTTGAGAGCCGAACCAGCCTGGAATAGTGGATGTAGTCCATAGTGCCAAGATTGATCGTAGTTGCGTCAGAAGGAACAGCAAATGGAAATGGAATTGGTGCGACAATCTGCGGTGTTTTGGTAATTGCTGAAGACTGAGTTGCATCCAGTTTGGCGCCTAGGAATGGATACCTGGGAGAGGCAGGAGAGATGAGAACGCTAAGTACTTACTTGGGTTGAAACCTGTTAGATACCGCCAATCAGTCAAGACTAAAGTTTCTACTCCATATTCTGGCCGAAATGTACCGGTTCGAGAGAGAAACTGCTGACTCAACTATCCCCTCGTGTAAAAGAATGGTTGCTAAAGTACTGCCATCTCTTTAAAGAGCCTACACAATTACAGGCTTAGATATTCCCCCCCGCAACTCTGCCCAGACACTCGATCGAAACCAGGGATGACAACGGTTCGTCTGGACTGCCGTAATTCGGGAGCTAGCGTGAATTTTAGCTCGGGCTACTGCTTTTGTCGCTCTAGGGCGTCTAATTGTCAAATCTCTAGTGCGGGTCGGACTTTGGTTACCGGCTGAATGACATCTCGTGCCAGTAGATTTCAGTAGGAGGCATTGGTAGCACTAGTCACGCGGTAGGGTGTACCATACTACTATACTGAGTCTCAGGGAGATAGCGCGCAATCTTTTAGTTACAGCCATATTGGTCGACACTCGGTCATCATTTCATCACTTGTGATCACCATTCCATCACTCGTAATCAAGTGACGGTTCGTTATTGCAAATATAAAGCGGAAGAAGTCTTTTAAACTATCTAAGGGAGAATCTCGGTAGAAGTCTATGGAAGTCTACGGATTGGAAATACCATTGGCGGAGCTGGTGGCGAGTGAAAACTAATGTATGAGTCTACGAGTATGAGTCCGCAGCTTGTGAGTCAATTCGGCGACATCCAGTGTATTGGCGACTTCTAGGCTATATAGTAACAAAAGTAGTGTTACTTTGAGATGAAGATGATTGTATTGTGTAGAGAGCTAGTCTTGGCTCTCGTGTGAGAAGGTATGAACGTCTGTAGAAAGCAGTCACGTGCGGACAAACAGGACCGTTTTTGTTCCATGCAACTTATTACTATATGATCTGTAAGGAAGTCACCTGTACTGAGATCGTCATATTGACACACGGGCTATGGACTGACAGTCGTAGACTCATCCACGAGTCTTCACTCGCCACCGCCACCGCCACTGATATTTGCAATCATGAGCTTCCATGGACCTCCATGGTGTTCCAGGTTCTCCTGTATATAAGGACAGAGCTTCTCCTTAGATAGTAGAATAGACTTCATCCGCTTTACATTCGTAACAGGTTTTGAGCCCGGAGGCCGCTTACTGAACTCACTTTACTTTACACTACTTTCATCTCATGATCTACAAGAGCCTCAACAACCCTAACCCCACAACCATCACCATGGTAACAACCATATAAACAACACTAAAACTCAACACCACAATCACCATTGTCAGATCTCACAATGTCTGCCACCACCGAGATGTTTAAGACCAATCACGAATTTATTCCCAAGCTCACTCATGATAATTACCCTATCTGTAGGAAAATGGTACGCCACCACCACTCAGCTTGGGAGGAGACTGAGCGATGGCGGGTGTACGGAGATACAGGAATGATGGAGATGGACTGGGCACCGGAGGCGTACGGTGATACAGGGATGACAGAGATGGACTGGGCGACGGGGTCATATGGAGATACAGGTGTGGTGCAGAAGGACTGAGTGACGGGAAGTTTATATTCGGGAGACTCCGGAGTAGATAGACTGTATCTCATCTCATCATCATACACAACAAAACTACACACTCTATCTTTTCTATCTTTTGGTCCTGCTCGTGCATTCCGGGATTTGTAGATCCATGCAATTGCGTGGTTCCTCATGGCTGAGAAGTCTTATATCTTCTTATACTCGTTCTACGCTGCTTTAGCTAGAACCGCTCTTTCTTATGAACTCCATTTGGATGTCACGAGAGGTGTGGCAGAGTGTACACGATAGGGCCTCTGCCTTCTAGCACTGCCATTGCACCACAACTGGACTGTAAACACGGATTCTGATTCGGAAAGCTGAGTACGGAATGGTGGGAAAGACCACCACAAGCAACTCTGGGCAATAATGGAGAGAAGAAACTAATGGACTGTGCTAAGAATGTCGAATTGGAATACCAGATGCGGTAAGCGTGGAACATCGACAACACTTATGAAAGAGGTACTGACCTGATACCGGGACGAACAACGAGGAAATCGCCCCGACCAATCACCAGACGAAACGCACTGACCTTGTGCCGGGGCAAACACCAGGAAAATGGCACCGACATAACACTGGGGCAGAAGGCACCAAACTCACATTACGACAACAGGCACTGACCTTGTAGATGGGATGAAAGGCACCAACCTGATACAGGGACGAATACTGGGAAAAATGCACTGACCTAACACCAGGACGACAGGCACTGACCCAGCAGACTGCAGAATAGCCACCGAGCTCTCCGACAGGAGAACAGGCACCAACCTAACACCGGGATGACAGGCAGCAACCTGGTAGACGGGAGAATTTCCGAGAACATGCACCGACCTTATACCAGGATAACACAATTCAGGTGAAAAAAAGTCACACCGCACCCATACTAAGGAAGACACTAATATCAATGAATAATAAGAAAAGGAATTAACATGCTGGTAAGATTAGGAAGAATGCTGATGAGAACACTACAAGTGGTGGAGGGTGAAGTTGCGGGGAATTGAACCTGAAAGATAGTTGACACGGCAGGCAGGTAAGAGAGAAGACTGAGAGGTGGTAAAGCTGGGCTAGGGGAAGAATGAAAAGAAAGAGCATATCCCAAAAAGAGCATTAATTAACCCAACTCCCCTCCCAAGAACTCACAAATCTAGCAATTGACCTTTGGTTACTAAGTACTGCCAAATCACCACCTAAACCACCATCCCATCTCCAAACCGCTACAAACAGTACTGATCAAAATGTCAACTGAATACACCCAATCTACTTCCACCACTAGTGCCAGAGGCCGTACTGGTTCCTGTATTGCCGAACCATCTGCCAGCGCCATACCTCCCACAAATGCATCATGCAACACTGTGTACACTCAAAGGCCATTTATCGAGTCCTTGGCCCTTGCCATCACTCACGAACACAAGCAAATACCACTCCCGGGAATCATGGGTGACCTAGTCTTCACAGGAGCGGACATTCCCAAGTTCACCAAAGCAGAAAAATGTCTCTCATTTTGCACTGGGACCGACCTGGTGGCCGAAGACAACATTGCATTCTTCCCATTGTAGCGCTCTGAATAGATCCAGAAGACAATCAAAATGATGAACGGATAATTCAAAATGGGCTGGGAGCGGTTGACTGAGGAACTGAAGGATGCATTCCGCCATGCCAACAGCCGAGTTTATATGTATAAGAGATCTTTCTTGAAGCCATGATGGAGTGAGCAGCTGAATTGTAGGATCATTGGCCTGAAAAAAATTATCCTCCCCTACAACAACATCAGCTGCATTATGATGAACGAGAGAGTCTTGGCAGAGTACTCACTGGTGGAAACACTGCTCGGAGCCCTCCACAGAAATTTGAGGGGAAATGCATAATGAAACTCGAACTAGATCCCAGTAACCAGTCGGCATTCAAATATGACACACTCGGAAAGCATGTCCACCACGAATGTGTGACCACCAATCCCCTTGGCGTCCGCGATTCAGAAGGATCACTTTCATCACCGGGAGTCACTCAGTACTCAACCAAAGCTGGAGTTCCGCTACCACAGATGCCGATAGTGGTAAACATTCTGGCAATCGCAAGCGAAGAGATTCCGGCACCGGCACAGGCCACGGAGGAAATTCCCATAGATAAAGCCCAATATACAATCAACATGCAATTGACAATATGATGAATGCCTTTGAGGCCTGGACCTTCTAGATGAGCAAAGCAAATAAGCCCAGATGTGGAGGCTACTAGAGTGCCAGGGCATACGCAACCCAAGCTGACAATCCACCACCACACACAGCAATGAATCTCCCACCTCCAAATGCACCCACGGGATCCAGTTACAAACACCATCCATGGCAACGGTTACGACCCTATATCTATTGTGATGAGCAAGGACACATCCGCACATTCTGTCCAGATGTGCACACTGACTATGATCACGGTATAGTCTATCTCAATGGACATGGAAGGCTAACCTTAGGACCAAGATGAGGAAATGGAGGCGGGATAATGAGATATCAACGGGAAAGAAGGGTTGTGTCAATGTGAGAGTATGCCCGGGAAGTATCTCGGCAAGAGCAGCAGGGAAGAGGAGTACCCACCAAGGCTGCAGCACAGCTGCCTCAGCCACAGCACGTTGCAAGATCTCAGCTGTTTCAGTGAGCCAGCAGCTCGGAACACCTATATGGCTACTTATAGTAAGGGCGACCAGGAAGAATAAGGCCCAGCATGACGAAGAAAACAGGTTGCAGTTTTTTGAGAGGAAACAGTGTAAAAAGAAGGGACCTAATATTAAAAAAGGAAAAGAGAAGAAGTCGATTGATTTGAAGAGAGCCTTTGCAAGGAAAGTGGAAGGCATATACAACGGTGTGGTGAAATGGCAGAACTAGAAGGCAGAGAGCCCATCGCCAACAGTCCACCGGACCTCTCCCAAAATCCTACCGGAATTTCTGGGAAGGAATAGTTCAGTTTCAAGAAGCGTACTATGAGGGCAGGAGGATGTGATACTATCTGCCCGTGAGGATCCACGCATATGGGTCTACCTACAAAATCTTTGAAAGAGCGAGTGAGATCCAACGTTGGTCATGATGATATGGCGGTGCTATATCCATAAGTATAAGTACTTTCATGCACGGCTGTAGTTTGTTTTGAACAATTATGAGTATCTCCAAACCACAGGTGCGGTTGATAAATATTATTCGTATATGCAAATTGGACAAATAACTATTGTTGATTGCACAGCTCCTAGGAAGATAACAACCAAGTGAATCCGTAGTGTAAGGTAATGCAGACAATACATATCCCTATGAGGTTGTGTAGCACTATTATAAATGCCTTATTGTATTTCTGGATAGTCCTGGTGTTCAGATACTATCAGCAATATTATGTCTTAAAAGTAATGTTCTTTGAATTCTTGGATAGTACTGATGTTCAGATACTATCGGCAATATTACTTCTTAAAAGTAACCACCCCTCCTCAACCTTGTCTTCCGGCACTGTATTGTAGCAACTAAGTCTTACTGAAAATACCGAAGCATCTACATTTCTCTTTACTAATATTGTACTTTTCCTGAGTATTTCTCCTTATGATAGGATGGTACTTTACAGATAAGAATAGTGCTGTGTGTTAATCACTGTAGATAGTTTCGTTACCATTTGATAACGGTTGTCTAGAAAGTTCCAGTTACAACCTCGATAGAACCTTCTGTTCAATTCTACGAGAAGAAGGATTCATCAGCGCTTATCTTTACACAATACGCCTAGATTGTTCTGTTGGATTCCTTACAGTTCTTATGTATTTTTGCACAGTTGAAGAGTGTTTCTCTTTCTGGTTGAGTTATTGATCCGCGACCATGGTCACGGACAATCACTCTTTTATCATTCTATATGTACAAGCGTTTCTCTAGTTAGAAAACAGTTCATTAGAGTTGCTCAGACATCGATGTGAATACTACAATATTTCACCTTGGACCTCCATAAAAGTATATGGTTGCCTTTGGAACTGGTATTAATATCGTTATACTTGGATTGCAATTCCTTCGCATTTTTCTAGTTAGATGTTAACAAATCCATTCGGACTTTTGCTGTCATATTGTATTAAGTTCACCTACCCATATATATCCGAACCTATTCTTAGTTTCCGTTAGACAGACTCAGACAACTCTGCCCAGTGTGCTGGTTGTTTGTATTCAGATATAGTTTCCAGCGAGCCATGTTGCAGGAATCCAATGGCTGCTTGGTTTGCCCTGGATTGGGAATTCGACGACTTGTGGCTAATTGAGTTCACCCCAATAGTATTTTCGTGAAAATCTCGGGAGTATCACATGCAACCCCACAGGTAATATAGAGATGAGGAATATCTTGATCGAGGATTTCAAACCAAGTTTGTGATTAATTATCCAAACGTGAATGTGTACGGTTTGAACAAAGATCAAACGGAAATACGAAATACTGCACATGGTATTCAACTATCCCCGTACAGTGTATAGAACTGGCTAACCACCAAATCCATGGAGCTGCAAGTAACTGATCTTCTTTCTTGAATCGATTCAGTATTGGAAATAATGTTCCCAAAATCACGTCATAGTTGTTATTGAACTCGTAATGAACCACTGGGTGGGGGAACTGAGTATAATCCTCAAGCATTGTACTAACAATACTTTGAATAATTACAACAATAAAATAAAAACTGAAAACAACAATAATATTTCAGATTCTTTCTTGCAGCTGGTATCATAAATTCTTTTGTAGCCACCCTTCCAAAGCATGAGCTTCGACGTTCATTTGCAGCTTCCTTCCGATATTGAAAGATATCTCCGATCCTTACTGCAATCTCACCAGTCATACCATGCGGTATTATGTAATACGAACAAGGCTCTATCATAGCGGACCATGAAACCCAAAGCTTTTGGTGTTCTTGAATGATAGGTCATGGAGAGTTACTCTCCCTTTATGGGCATCCTCAGCAATAAGATTAAATCAAATCATGATTTCAACTTAGATTTCTCGCAACTCATATATTTTGGATAGTAGGAACAACTCCATCGCCTGGCGTGGTTACTTGGAGTGCTTTGTATAGTTGGCTTGATACATTCGCACACTACCTTCAGTATCAATGGGATTGGGTTTAACTGCATCAGATATATATGCCAGTTCACCATTACTCGGCCAACTTTTAATCTTAACGTACCCCACCAGCATTGAAATCTCATAGTGACGTGATGTGCCAGTAATCTCCTAGGCAGTGAGTAAAAATTTCCTGGAATCTACTTCTGTCTCAATTAATCAGGCATAGTGGGGGTAACGGGTTCAGGTAACCCACCAGTGGTCCGGACTTGGGCCTGAAAAATAGTTCTGTTCGATTCCAGACCCCTCCGATACCCACGACCCGCATTGTCTCGGTGGGCTTGTTGACCTGACGGGCCATGAAACCTCGGTTTTTCGCCGGGTTCTGCATTCCGCAGAGCCTTCTTTTCGTGAAGTCTGAAATTTGGCTCCAATGAAGTATATGAGTTCTGATTGTATCACAATATGATATATGCATTAAAGATGCGGTGTTGCATGTTGTTTCACCTTTTAATCTCCCATTTGTGATCGAATCAATATTGGTTGTGGCACTGCAAAAAACGGACAATTTTTGTCGTTATTTCACACCAACCCAACCAACATTGATCAGATTGCAAAGTGGAAAATTGTGGGTGAGAGAGCATGCAATACAGCATGTTTTATGTACATATCATATTGTGATACAATCCGAACTCAAATCCATAATTGGACTCAAAGTTCATAGTTGGCGAAATCGTGGAAGCGGCTAAAAAACTGTGGATTCTGCACGGTTCAATCTTGAGATGGGCTAAAACCCATTGCAACAGTTCCAGTTGGGTTCCAACCCAGCCCCGGAACCCAAATGCGGATTTAGAACTGTTGCTATCGCTAATCAGGCACGCCATGCTTAGGACCAGACTGTTGTTTTTGGCCAGGAAGTATCCGCTGCATTCCAATCCCAATATGGGAAAAGGCTCGAAGGTCGATATCATTGCTAATTGGCTATCATTTGCCTGACACATTTGTCACAACTTAATGCTGTCGACATGTGTATTCCAACTTAGCTCAGTTCAATCAACATGGTTGATAATACCTGGCATCTCAGCCCAAAGCCAAGGCGATCGCCAGGATTGCTGCATCAGCAAATCAGTTCTACTGATGTATGCAAACTTTCAATGAATCATCTAGCGATGTGACTTGCTAATGTATCCATAGCAGACTCTTGATCATCTGCGCAGGATCATACGTGGAGACCTGAAGCTTCTAATGATAGGTGTTATGTACTTGGTATTATAGACCACTATGTATATCATGAAGTTACTAACTACCAATACATCTGCTAAGGGAGAACCCTGAACACAAGATTGGGTGTGTAAGTCGTTGGATATAATGATAACATCAGATTGTGGCTATCTTCCCCGGGGTCTCCCCAATACATACTCCCTGTCGCTCAGGTTATCTCTGTTACCCCTGTTTGTCTGTACACCCCCATCACGCGGTCCATCTCTATCATTCCAACAGCTCTGTGCATCTCCCAATGCCCAGTCCTCTGCTAAGCTGACTGGCAGTGCTCATGTGAAAAGCATTGTCCCGCGACAGCGAGAAGGAGAAGGGAGTGTTTCAGAAAGAACAGAAACTGTCAGTAAGATACGGGAGCCTATCGAAGACAGTGAGGAAGCTGATGGGAAGAGGCAGGAACTTGAACAATGTGTGCAAAGTGGAGGAAGGACCAGTTGTCAGAGGGTTGGGTAGGAGGATGGTAGGTGGGGAGTGGTCGCCAGGTGAAGAGCCTCTAGTGACAGAAAGGAGGGTAATGTTGAGAGAATCCATGACTTTTGCATGGGTTCCCAAAACCAACATTGTTCTGGAACTGTGTCAAATACCATTGTTTTCCTTGTATTTTGACTTGGCAGACCACCAGTCCAAGCAATGATGGGAATAAATGGGTGGGGAAGGAGGAGGGAATGGAAGGATATCCATTGAATTGACAGTATCAAACAGAGTTGAAGATACTGAAGCCACTCAATTGACTGGAGTTGTAAGATGGAGGGAGATATCGAATCCACACAATTGCGTGGATTTCTGAGATGGAGGGGGAAGAAATATTCCCATTGGCCTGGTTGCACAGACATTACACACTCAATTTGTACCATTCACCGTTAACCCTGTAGTAACATCGAGACAAGAGAGATAATGACAAATGCATCACTGGGCAGAAAATTCACCACCGAGAACAGGAAGAACTAGCAAGGCATGGCCAACCACCAAGTACATGAAGCGAAAGAGGAGGGTAACAGGTGAAGATGTTGTGGAGAGATTCGACAAGCGCTACTAGGGAAATTGGGAACTGCATAAAGACTTGAAAAAGAGAGAACAGGCTCCAGATAGATGAAGAGCTTCCCCCCCTTATGTTCCTAAGGCAAGACAGCGGCCATACTGAGCCATTCATGACCATCTGCAAACTGGTGACTGCACCCAATATCAGCAACTCAAGCATTACTCACTACCAACGCCCGACATGATGTTTACATAAATCCACCAAAATGCTTGAGTGTCAAGTCATACAGTGGATTTCGAAGCATTCTCAACCACCGCCACCCCTGTGATGAGCGACGAATCTGCCACTTCTGCGGCAACTACCACTGCAGCCGGATCCGACGCTGTTACTAAGTACACGGTACACCTGCTAATCGAATGTCTCTCAGAGCACAAGCCAGCCATCCGGACTATGGATTTCTTCAGAGATACTATCACCCCACAGTCGACACTTTTTATGCAAAAGACCCGTCAGATCGCTACAAGAAACCGTGGAGATTGCAACCCCATAGCAGTCTCCCCAAAACCACATATATTTCATGCTTCACATCTATGATCGCTTTAGCGACATTACTGATGCTGCCAACGCCCAAGTTGGTTGGCTGTCGAACTTTGCAGAGGGTAACCTTAACTGGAAGAAGTTGAAGTATGAGTGTTACTATGACTTCCTTAAGGCTCTCGACAGCTGCAGAAGGTTTGGGGTGATGATAGAGCAATATCAGTCTGCCCAACGCAGGAAGACACAGGCTACACAGAAGTTGGGAAATCTCTGGCAGGCCGCAGCACTATTCCAATCTCCAGGACATCTTAAGCGATCTCAGTTGAAGTGAGAACTGGATAAGATTAATGTGATCGTCAACCAAACATCCAGTAATCCTGAGTTAGCAAAGAGATGCCTCAATTGTGTTAACACAAACTGTCTCACTCAGGTCAAGCGGAAGTCAATCGAGAACAAGGGGTACATTTCATGTTACCTTGGGGAAAATACAACGTTGGTAGAGAATGGGTGTCCGCAGACGGAAGAAGGAATTCACAAAGAAGCTATGGGTCTGAAATTGTACTGGGGGTAGTAATACAACTCAGTTAGGAACCTGGCATGCTTGACTGCAATAATGCCAACCAACTTTGTATCATCTCACCATCAGTACCACCTGGAAAGCATGAGTTACCCGGAAAGTAAATGGAAAAGAATGGCAGTACCGTTGCAGGGCTTTCGATGGATCTGGCTAGGAATTGATCTGAGGACGGAATCAGCACTCCCGCCGCGAAAGGGGCTGGTAGAAATCAACGAGCTCCTCTGGAGACATTGTCTGGTATAATCCCAACGGAGCCTACCGGTTCCATGATAGGGGGTTGCCAAAAGCCTGACCGGCCTGCCGGACACAGCAGCAAAAGTAGGAGTTCCGACTATGACATTGACTATGACACACGAGTTAGCTGAATTCTCGCATGGCTCAACAGTGTCCCAGACTGCAACAGAATGTTGGATGATGAACCAAAGATGTTGGTGCGCAAAGAGAGAACAATGGGCAATAAGGCCATACGCATCATCCTGTAAAAAATACATGACGACCTGGAGTTGCAGATAGAGCTTTGAGCATAGATTGCGGCGGGTGTGTATTTGATGCATGAAGCAATCGACCAATCGAAGGTTTCGCATGGCGACATCTCGTATTTCACAAGATGTCAAGGGAAACAGATGGCAACTATTGATGGGGGCAGGATGAAGTGAGTCAATAAGATGTGAGAGTGCTTGTATTCGTCCGTTGGGTTCGTGGGTTTCTATTGGGGTTTTCCATTTCCTTTGGGAGTCTATATGGTTTTTGGTTGGGTTTATGGTTTTCGTTTGGGTTTATGGTTTTCCCTTGGGTTTGTTGTTTTGCTTTGGGTTTATGGTTTTCCTTTGGGTCTATGTGTCTCTTTCCTGTGGGTTGATGTGATTCTGATGTTCTTTCGGCTTTGGGTAAACAGGTATAAGCCAGACACGAGGTCTGCTGGGTGACAAACACCATGGACATCAACAAATAATGATTCTGTCCGGGCGGCATGGCTCCGTCAGAGTGGACGCGCTCCGTCAGAGCCATTAGAGACATGCCGGTGGCAAATTGTCCCTCACCCTGTGTCCATCAGCAACGACCCTAATTTCCGTGTGAAACACCCGGGTGTTCCGGACGGCTCTGACAGCTCTGACGGAACCTCGTACGCTCTGACGGAGAATTCCAGGCTACCCGTCGCCCAGGCGACGGGTCGCATTGCATACGTACCTCCTTTACTTTGTTGTGACGTATAAGCATCATCAGAACGACACGTGTGTTACACTCTTCGCAGGGGCTGCAGTTATGCTGAAGCCGTTTACACAACGCATGGCACTCGAAGAGAAGCCTGGGAGCACCTGGGAGCGCTGGCGACAAGCCTGGGAGCGCCGGCGACATGTCTGGGTGCACCTAGAATCACAGTCATGTATTCAGTTTGTATTCTCATCTATGTATCTATGTATCTATATAGCTACCCATCTACCCACGCGATATCTGGACTGGCTGCGGTCTGCCGAATATATACTCCCCGTCACCCTGTCCAGCTCCATTACCCCTGTATCTCCGTACAACCGCCGTCGCTCCATGAAGCTATACTTGATCGAGCATGTTTGAGATGCGCTTGGAGACGGAGATTGAGTGAACTCAGAGAAGAACTTGGAGGCCGTGATTGAGCCAGTTTGGAGATGCAATTGGAGGCCGTGATCGTGCGAGCTTGGAGGCCGTAATCGAACGAGTTTGGAGATGCACTTTGAGGCCGTGATGGTGGACTCAGAGATGCACTCGGAGGCCGAGATTGAGCGAGTTTGGAGATGCACTTGGAGGCCGTGATCGAGCGAGTTTGGAGATACACTAGGAGGCTGTGATCGAGCGAGATTGGATCAGTACTTGGAGGAGGTCGATGGATGGCGCACCGGGTAATGAGACTCTATTCATCAGTTAGTTAACTCGCACCCGTGGGAATGTGACAATGTGACTTTACCTTTGAGCTCTCATTGAGAGCTGGCAGATGGCGGTCGATCGTGTAGGGAGGTACACCGAAAGCTGAAGCTACCTTCAGGGGTCAACTCGTAATCATGTGAATGAAGAGAGGACAAAAAATCTTGGGTGGATGCTGTACTCGGTGTATGCTGTACTCGGTGTATGCTGTACTCGGTGTATGCTGTACTCGGTGTCAACTCATGATCATGTCATGGAGAGATCGAGAGGGATGACTTAA
>Ga0307515_10002372_pt1 | contig 41089 bp, 50 predicted proteins | sample 17_EM_MG_FD_194513 | JGI IMG/M metagenome (GOLD analysis project Ga0307515, IMG submission 194513) | Populus trichocarpa ectomycorrhiza microbial communities from riparian zone in the Pacific Northwest, United States - 17_EM | ecosystem: Host-associated > Plants > Roots > Unclassified | place... | reverse complement strand
ACATACATACACCGCAATCCAGCGCGGCTCACTGCCCGGGCGAGATAATCCAGCCCGTGCCCATCGCAACCCTTTCCTGCATACGTGCCGAGCATAGAATACTTGCCGTTTCTGAGTCCCCCCCCCTCTCTCTCTCTCTTAGCCGTAATGTTTGACGTGGAGGAAACCTCGGCCCCGATCTCCTTTTGGCAATGTAGGCCCGTCCAGTGCTGTCGACGAAATGGTCAGAGGGACACCCTCGTCATTGTGCAACCTGCCACCATGCGTGCACGTTAATGAAGAAAACGTTTCGCAACTTCCCCCTCCAATTTATTCCATCACCTCGGATGAAGTTGTGACCCGGCTTCGGTGCATTGCCTCCACCTGGGGCCGCCTGCTTCATTGTCCCTGTCGCCTCGATCTCGCTCGGCAGTCGCACTTGATCCGATCTCGTCCGTTCACCTTCTTCCTGACTGAGAAAAAAACTCCGTCCCAATCGATCCGATCGCTGGTCTGCGACCTGTAGGATGTGCTGATACACCGGAAGCATCCCCCACGAGTACAGCAGGAGTACCTATGTAGCTTCCTCGGTCACCGGAGTTACCTCGCTATCACCTCCGGTCTGTCACAGCTCTCCTCGGTGTCGAATGGGCACCCCCCTTGTACCGCTTTCGTAAACGACTTCATCCTGCACCGCGAGGGGCACTGTTCCACAGTCCCGGTCAAACAAGTCGTTCCATTCTCCGCTTCCACGTGGGATGTTTCCACCGTGACACCAAATTGCCAGCGGTCGAATCACGAACCCATAGCCACGAGTATCCAGTGCCTATCCCCGTTCTCCTTTCAGCTCCGGGGTCAATTCAGACGCAACCTTACTGACAGCGGTACATCGTAGCAAGTGCACGACCTTTGAACGTTCTAAACATTGAGTCTAGAGCTCTATACGGTCGTCCCACCGGGTCGGAACCCGATCTAGCCCTGATTCTCGCTTGCTAAATCCCACCATTGTACCACCTGAGGACCCCACACCCCCTCGACAGTGTGGTTGCCGCGTTTTCAAAAAATACCCCGCACCGGGATCCAACATTCAATTGTTCAGAACGTTCAATACCCAGTATTCAGGACCGGTCCTTACATCCTAACCCTCGTCATCGTGAGGTCGAATTCCCAATATTTGAATGCACTCTCGCCATACGGTCCTGGTTCGCCGTGATGCTCTTATGTATGAAGACGTCAACTGGCGCATCACCTTCTCGACAAAACCGTTCGGTAAGGAGGTTCAACCGCTCCCATATTTCGCGAGCGCCCTTGTAACTGGCGCCAAACCTCGGCTGGAGAAACAACTCATATTTACCCTGCGGGCGCCTTCATGCACAGTACGATTTCCTGCTCCGTTTCACTCCGCAGAAGCACGCACGATGTGGTATGTCTCAAGCGCAACTCCGGCTTAATTTCGCTCTCTATGTGAGATCCATGACCTAGAAAGTGTCCTGCCCTGTTGGTCCTCTCAGGCGAACTGACAACCGCCTCTTGTGTCATGGAGACCATCTCATTAGTCGAATGGGCTCTCTCCTACCTTACATCTGGTATGCTACCCACCGACCTTGTTTCCACATCGTTATCCTACCTCGATACTGACGGTACCCTGAAACACCTCGAGTGGGGGAATACAAATTCGGGTAGAGATATATTGTGTCGTTTTGTTGCATCTCCTTGAGCGCCTTATTCTAAGCTTCGGGGATCGTCCGTTCGTGTTGATCCCGCTATACCGCACATAGCCGAAGCCACACAGAGACCGACCTCGAGTCAGTGCGGCCGGAGCAGGAGCGGGATCGAGCGCCCTGGTTACTCTTTCCCCAATCGGTGAAGGAAGAGGTCAAGGGTGCGATAGTCCCGGCCATGCCAAACGCCGTGGTCAGAAAGCCAAAACGCATCTTTTGCACCCTCTCTCATCATGATCAACATTCCGCAGGGCTGATGACCCAGACGTCTTCTCTCTCTCTCTCTCTTATTGTAAGGCTCTCCCCTCCTATTGTGGCGCCTCTCTTCTCCCGTGTGATTGCATGATGATTATGCATACCGCATTTGGTTGTGTGTCCCCCTGATCCTTCATTTTCGCGGTCGGGGGGAGAGCGCGTCCGGGTGTTCGAAACATGATGACGGGAGGTTTTTTTTTGACAGGCCCTTCCCTTCCTCCGCCTCGCGCTGCTTAAAATGGAACTTGCTGAAACCCTCCAGTAGACACCGTATCCGGAAATGTAATGTCTCTGGTTGAGGACCTGACGCGCCAGTGCCAGCAGTGTCAGGATACCAAGCTAATCTTGAAACGCCTGCGGTGTTGTCTCGTCTCCTTCGTGATCTTCGATCTGCAGACGTCAGTAGACTTGCTTCCGCCGACACAACTCCGCGTTTTCACCTCAATTAGGAGTCCATAGCGACCCTGCACGGTAGTTATTGAGGCCCGCAGCACGCTCTTGACTAAACGGGCTAGGCCCCGACTTCTAAGCGGGCTAAAGCGGCATTCCTTGTGCCAGTCTCCGAAGCGCAATACGTAGCACTCCGCTTTGGCAAAAGACGGCCGACTGAATGTTGCAGTCGGGACGCCTGGTCAGGCGTGATCGACATGATGCCAGGGGCCGTCATTTGCGTCAATGACGTGAGCCACAAACGCATAAGCATGAACTTTTCTTTTGTTTGACAAAAAAGAGGGTGCAAGGCGGCGTAGCCCGTGCGAGATTCCGGGTGGGTGTAATGACACTTGGGATCAAACGGCCGAGAGCAGTTTAGCGGGGTGGGAACGTTGATCCTTGCACGCAATTTATCGAGGTCGTGGGATGGTCGTTGGAACCGCGAGTTTGAGTCGCACCGTGAGATCTTGAGAGTTCGCCCTCGCGACGTTTAGCTGCATGGTTTCGGTGTCCTGATCTAGCGTTATCGATGCAACGCAACGAGACGTGAGGGAAACACGCGGAGCAACTGATTCGCTTAGAGCCTATTTCCTGGTGGTGCTGACGGCCACTAAAATCGAAAAATTCAGTGAACATGGAGAAGGTTTCGCCAACACACTACATTGTCACGCCAAGAGGCGGGCCGGAATGCAGGGTCAGCACCCAACCCGCTAGAAGAAATCCGGCCAGGTCAGTGCATAACGTCACCTGCGGCCAGATACCGGCACGTATGTGAATGGATGACAGGATCGTCTAAGGTACCGAGCCCGTGTGGACAGCGACAGACACATTCTTCGCCCTAGATGAAGATGACGAGAGTATCTGTTGCTACGCTGTGTTACGGTACCACGGCTATCGCCGTCGGTCCTGACCTCACCCCCGTGCGATGGCATAAGAGTGTGACATTAGCGAGGAGACTCGTCTGACGTTCCGAAGGAGCGCCAATCAGCCTTGCATGGAGGATTGTCCATTTTGTGAGACTTTCAATGTCTTTACAAAAGCGTTTCGACAGTTCGAGTTTCAGTCGAACGACTGAATGGGGGCGTCCCTGGCTCCCGAGTTCTGATCCCCCTTTACGATTACGAACGAGATTAGAGAGACTGCGAGTGGATGGTGTGATCCATGAGCTCACCACTCTATTCTTTCGATTCTCGAGGCTAGCTCGATTGAGAGTTGGTGACGGCTCGCTCGACGCGAGTGCATTTTGGGATTGTCAGAAATGGGGCTGGGAAGCCACACTCACATGACAGACCCGAGGTGCGAGAGGAATGGTGGCGGTGCGTGGTGGTGCTGGCAGTGCGTCTGGCACCCACGTGCGTGGGCTTCTGTGGGACCCCACTAGAGGAGATTTCAATTCAAAGGAGCTGTGGAACCCCCATTCACACAGAAGACACTTTGGGGTGCTAACCACGATGTGACATCGGCCGGCGTGTGGGATCCTGTGAGATCCCTCCACCCTCGCTGTGCTGGAATGCCGTCGATAGGAGGGGTCGGCTTCCCACGCCAATTATGCAAGAGTGGTCCCTCTATTCACACACATGGGCAGGGGAACTGACAAGCGGAGATAGAAAACAAAGCATGGTGCAGTCGACAGTGACCAAGTGCTGGAGCTGGTTACTTCTGTTTCAAGACCCTCGTTGGGCCATCTGAGACAGCACGTTTGTTATCGACCAGGCTGCGGTAAAGCTTTGCGCCCGCAGCCATTGGTCAGCGGAGTCCCCGAAAAACACTTCAGAAGAGAAGAAGCACGTCGAAGGATATGAAGCACGTCGAAGGATATGAAGCACGTCGAAGGATATGAAGCACGTCGAAGGATATGAAAACACTGGGATGCCTCGTCTGAACTGCCAAGTTGGGACCCCAGTCGACTTGAGGCTGCGTGAGGCAGTACGCACAGGGGACGAGCCATCAGGCAACCAAAAAGGAGGGTCAGTGCCCCGAAGTACGTGGGTAGGCGGGATGACCAAGTCAGAACTTCTAACTGGTCCTGATCCTCGTCTCTGGTAAAAGAAAAAGACACCAGACCAGTGATTTCGCAAGTGTGCCACGTGAGCGTTACGCGGTTTCGAAAATGACCTCTCTTGAGAAGCTCTACACATCCAGTGTATCTAACAGCAAGGATCTACAAAAATCCCAACTGACTCTATCACCCAACCCTGTGAATGACAGAAAAGGGGGATATGAGGTTGCTGAGTAGGCCAGCAGATGATCCGTCGAAAGCTAGGACATCTGTCTCTTCCGCATCCCACTGTAGCTGGTTAAAAAATTCAGCGGCACCAGACACATGAGCAACTCGAGCACACGTTACATGAAGGGCAAGCAACTGGGGATCAGGCGGCGGAGCCTCCTCATAGCCTGAAGCGAACCCAACAACCATCGGCGCGTCAGGACCGACAAAACGGCGGATGTATCCCTCGTCCGACTCGTAGAACACGCATGCTTTGTAACGGTTTGGCTGCACATTTTAGTCAGTTAGTGTGGCTGACGAGTCTCCGAGTGCCACACCTGGCTAGTGCGTTCGAACCACAAATCCAACTCGCCGAATTTCAAGTGAAGATTGGGCTCCGATGAGAGCAGATTCCATACTTGGCGCCTCGGTGAAATGTGAGAATCCGAAATCCTCCAGCAGGGCCATTACGCCGGCAGCATAATGCGTCTGAATGATTGGTGAGGAGAACGAAGGACTCAACGCTTACTGGCGGCGCTTTACCACTGTGCCGCCTCCGCTGATCCCCGTCGGGTCAGTGCCTTGGGTTGTCGACTCGCTCAAAATGTGACATGGGCAAATTACGACTCCGTTGGCGCCATCGCGTTTGGCCATGTCCCGCATGGCCTCACTCTTTTTGAGTGATCCGGAATCAAACATACCGGTAATTATGCACCGAAAGCCATCACGAGCAAGGGCCTGATCAAAAATGAGGAGCGGGGCAAAGAATGGACAGTGAAATTATGCACACCTTCCTTCTAGAGGTCCTGTAATCTTTGCCAGTGGCCTCCATCGAGTCTTTGGTCATATCTTCCAGCGTTTCGAAAGGAGGGCGCGAAGGGCGGGAGGAGGGTGGGAGGTACGGTGTAGTGGATGTCCGAACTTCAGAGCAACCGTGAGTGTAAAGCAACATATAAGAACTGGTTGAACACACATAGCCAAATGAATTTATCACGGAGCAGTCTACCGGCCTCGAAGATGACACTGTGTTCATCACTACTCGCGTCTTGAGGTAGCGACGTGACCCAGGTGACGATTGACGCGCAGGCACTATCCCCGAAAAAATCGGACTGAGTATAGAACTCTAGGAGAAGGTATCCGGCGACTCTGGAATAAATGATATCCTCATTCGCCCGCCGCTGGACGACATGGCGTGCTGCTCAAAGTATGACATCGTAGGCGTTGCGGCGATGAGGTCTCTCGCTCAATCGCAATTCCTTGATCCGGGGAGAGTCGAGAGCGGGGAGGGGAGACGATGGGGTGAATATGGTCGTGGTTTTCTGTCCAATAGGACCCCTGAGTCTGAGTGACCCAGCAGGCGGGCCTCAAGCCCGGAGATGGACAACCTCAGTAAAAGTGACCGTGTCACTGAGATTTGTATGTTCCCACGAGGGCGACGTCACGATCGCGGAATCCTGTTTAGCACGTGGCTGGTAACCGTACTACCCTACTCTAACTTGCAACAACAGCATGGGGTTGAAGTGCCTACTGGCCACCGTAGGCAGCACCTTCATCTTCATCCTCTCCCTCTCCCTCTCCTCTGTCGTTGCGGAACCCGCCACTCTGCCCTTCACCGACTGCTTCAGTGGAGATGCCTCCCGCAAAGTGCAGATTTCGACCGTGTATGGCCAAACGCTCAGTGACCGTTACCTCAATCTCACAATTATCGCAAACACACCCGTCGAGATAGTTTCCGCGAGCAACAACACCAATGAGCCCGTAGCGAGTACGTGCCACCTTAATCCGCTCACTTCCCTTCCATATGACATGTCCGGGTCCGGTTTTGCTGATCTCGTGTTCCCGCCGTAGCTACGCTCTTCACGACCACCGACCAGCTCACGTTCAATGTGTGGAACAATGGATCCTACTTCTGCGCCACACTTCGTCCCCAGTCTCCCCTTCCCACCCTCGACACAGATTCCGACAACACTTACTGCCCCCTAACTCCCGGGCCGTTCGCCTTCTCCACTGTTTCAAGGTTCCCAGAGGCTTACGAACTCGCCACATTCAACACCCGCCTCCGCGTCTTAGACCCTGATCAAAATGAAATGCTATGTGTGGACGTCCCCGTAACACCTCTCAAACCGAACCAAGAGTCCGTGTATGGCACCGCACGGGTGATCCTATATGGTTCTGCTGCGATTGCCGTTGCCTATTGGCTCTTAGTGGGATTTGCCAGGGTCGTCTCTGCGTGGGACAGAGGTCTGGCAAGTCCCGGCGTTTGGAGAAGAGTCGAAAGCGCCGGGTTTATCTTCGCTAGCGCATTGAGCGGGGAACGGCTCGCGAATTGTCCAGCGTTACTAAGGTTCTGCACGCCTTCCCTGAGGGATATCGTGTTTCATTCTCAGTGGTGCGCTTCCCTGGGAATGGTGGCAGTGCGTTGGCCCCAGTTCGTCTGTACGTAATTCGAATTTCTGGGTCCTGAGCCAAGACTGACACAAGAAGCAGATCCGCTGCTGTCACAGACCGCTTGGTCGATGCTTTCCTACAGTGAGTATATGACACCCGACCGTCAGGCTGAGCAGGGTTCTCGTGCTCACGCGCTCATAGACGTCACCATTACGGGTAACAGCCCCGAAGACCATTACGACCCACTGACGGTACAACCATATGATCCCCCCAGCAACTTCGCGGACCAATTGAACGATAGTTCCTCTCCCCTATTCATCGATCCGAGTGCTCCCAACACATTTTTCTCGCTTCCATCAGGTGTAACGACAGGAATCCCCGCGTTTGCAGCCGCAGTCGGCATACCACCCACGAGGCTGTTTAGTACCACTATGATCTTATTCTTGGGACTCTGTGGTGCAGCAGTCGTTCTCAGTGTCGTCGTTTGGGCGATTGATCGGCTCGCGACATTCATCGGCCGGGCAGTGGGGTATGTGAGGACGACACCCTCCAACTTCGGGACACGCAGCCCTCATTTTGGGTCTTCCCCCAAGGACGCCGCTGACAAAGCCCAAAGCCCGGTACCGCAGGTCGATGAGAACCGCTCGTTCAACGGCCACCTTGTGTTGAAGAGGAGTCGGTTCAAGAGCGCATCTAGATGGAGGAATATCTCGGCTGGATTTGGATCCCTCCACGGGAGCGTCCTACAAGGAAATCTCGTCCGGTTGTTGGTTCTCTTCCACTTTCCGGTCACCGTGGCGTCATGCTACCAGATGACGTTGACAGCGGAGAGCCCCGCGGGGACTATTGCGTTGGCCGCACTATCCTTCGTCTTCTTATCTGTCGCCCTCCCCGTCTTCCTCGTCTTCCGTCTCTACGTCACCAACACGAGCAAGCTTTACGACGAGACCTGGACCCTCCTTGCATTGGGACCATTGTATAACCACTACCGTCATGGGTCACAACTTTTTGCGTGCCTGCTATTCGCGACCAACATTGCGTTTGCACTCACAATTGGTTGTGGGCAGAAGAGCGGGACCGCGCAGGCCATCATCATTCTTCTGATCGAGGTGATCTCCGCCCTTGGGACGAGCTTTTGGTTGCCGTGGGGTCACGGAGCTAGCATGGGGTTGATAAGCTTCCTATTTTGCGTGGCAAGGATTGTTATCGCGGTTTTGATGGTGATACTCGCCCCGATTGTAAGCCTATTTCATAAAACTCTCCCCTTTGACCCCTGGCTTCTCCGCGGTTGGCTTATGCTCTTATGTTTCCACTCGCCAGGTTTCAATTGGTGCCGGGGCAGGACAATGGGTGGCATACGCGATCCTTATTATTTTGGGACTCGTATATCTCGCTTTTGTTTTGATGCTTGTCGTCAAACTGGTCGAGGCCGTAGTTCGTATCTTCGGCGGCGTCGGCTTTCATCGGACCAGGCACGTTGTTGATAGTGGATTGTATGGGGCTTGTGGACTGGCTGGTTGGTGCGGCTCTCGGCCCCGGAGACGTCCTAGACGTCAGGGTCGGCACCGTCCAAGCGGTTCGGGTTCGGGTTCGGGTTCGGGCCCCGCATTGCGGTTCGGATCCTCGCAAATATCCCTTTCGAAGCCAGGACCTCAATCGCTCCCCACCCCTTCGAGCTCCGCTCCACCTTCTGTCCTCCGGCCGGAGCACGCCCTGCAACCCTACCGTGAGGAGAGCGACGAAGAAGACGGATACATTATGGGGGCATGGCACTCATATACGAAGCCCGCTTATTCAGCTGTCGACGGTCAGATACTTGCGGATCCAGCGCCGCCCCCTCAGAAGTCCTCGGGCTTCATGAGAGTTGGTGGCGGCAGGGCGCATTTCGACACACCGTACGCTATTCAATCGGATTCGAGGGCATCCCTTGATAGGCAAAGTGCGACATTAAACCCCGCGATCACCCCTTCGCAGCTCGAGTACAACCGTCCCCCGAGCTCGTCCAAACTCAGCACAGCCTCGTCGACCGTGATCTCGCCTTCGGTGGGCATCTTGCGAAACAACAACAGTCGTCCGACGTCTAGTGGTAGTGGAGTCGAAGGGGGTAATCCGCCCCCTCCGATAATTGGTCGAGCCACGGGTCGGCAGAACCTTCCTCATGGTGCCATGCCACCCGCGCACTTCCGTGTCCAATCGCAATCTGCTATTGTTGTTAATCCGGGATTGGCAGATCACCCTCCTGGTCCACCCGGTTCCGGCGGCCCAGGGAATGAAACCAGCATAAGCAGCGTCCTCGGGAAAATACCGTCTCCTATAAGGACCCCACCAATTCGTTATGCGTCCGACGATGATGGGTCACTCGACTCGGGCTCGGCTACACCGAAGAGGAAGCCATGGTTCCGAACATTGCGGAGCAAGGGATACAGTGACGGTAGTGCTCCAGCTGACGAGGAGACAGGTCCACCGGCTGGTCCTAGTGGCGGTGGTGCGCCCGGACGGTCGTTCGTCGTTGTGCGAAAAAACCAGGGTCAAGGGCAGGGTCATAGAAGTCGACCATCGACGGCGGGGTCCCCCGGTGATAACGCTGGTCAGACGAAGGGGTCGTTTGTTGTTCTACGTGGTCGGGATGCTCAGTCGGATGATGGTCATGGTGGCGGTCCATCGTAATAGGGGGTACGCGGCAGTTTTCTCTTTCTCTTTCTCTATCTACCTCCCCAAAGTTCTATCCTGCTCTCTCTTGTTTCCATCATCTCACCTACCTTACTCGGACGCTTGCTTACAATCATTCCTTCATGACACTTGACAATCTCACATCTTCCGTTTGTACATCTTGTTTTTCCTGCTGCATGTTCCTCTCCTTTCCTCCTTCATTTACGCTTTCATGGACACACGGCTCTCATCCTCATGCGCATCGGACAGTACAAACGCTGTATAATCGCCGAACGGCAATAAACTATGCCGAGTAATGGGTGTAAATTCGATATCGTACACTTGTAAGTAACATATAAGGCAAACAACCTAAAGCACTGATTAGCGCGATTAACACGCTGCTACAAAGGGTCCTGTTCCGCTTCCTTCCTGCCAGTCCCACCCAACCAAAATACCCTCCAATCGGAGTGTCCTTTTCTCACCCACCCGTAGATCCCACGTTCTGATATGAATTTAGCGGCTATCTCCTCCGTGTCGTTGCTGTCGCACGACGAAGCGGACATGTAACTCATCACGGAGTCGGTTCGGTACAGATCCGTTTGGTCTGGATGCACAGGTCTGTGCCAATGGCCGCCGACGCATAGCGGCGCAGTTTCTCCACCTAGGACGTCCGAGACGGCGTGTACGGGGACGGAGGCCACGACTTTTCCTTTGCTCCTCCGAACCGTCAGTTGGTTGAGGTTAACCTCTTGAACCTCGATTCCTTCTTCCCCAAAGGCGATGAGCTGTAAGAACGAAGGATGATCTGCTTGTTCGTGGGCGTAGGGTCGACAGACCCGAGCCTCGACGTGTCTGGGAGCCGACGCCCATGTCAAGATCCGGAAGGACAGAGTGTTTGGTAGATCCGCGGGCAACGGCGCCGGTATGACATGCGTCCTCCTCGAGCGCGTTAATAGATAGACGCTAGTGCTCGGCATGGTCGACAGCTCGACTAGCGTCGGTAACAGCCAAGTCGGTTTCTCCTTGATGAACCCGAACCCGTCCCACGATGACCGGCTCCGTCTCGAAGTCGAAGAGGAGATGCTTGGACTCGGGGTCAGAGACCCCCCGAATGGCAACGTCGGCGATGGCCCGTCTTCACTCAACTCGACCTCTCCCACGGACGCGTCGGATATTCTGATGATTCCTGCCTTTTTCTCGAAAAGCATGAATAGGCTGAGTTGGTTTGAGTACCGTATGCTCGGGGTGGTGGAGGATACGCTCCGGTAATGGTGACCGGGTTTTGAAGGTGAAGACCTTGCGCGGTGTGAGGAACCCCCGGCATCAGAAGCGCTTCTTGCAATCGGGTCGCTGATGGATTGATATACGAACCGCATCGCCCGAGGTGGACCAGGGATATAAAATTCCTAGATAGGGGTAAACACCCACAAAAGAAACACAAGGGTCAGGTCCAAACACGTTTGTCGGATATAAGCAAGTGTGAGAAGCTCGCGGAGTTGTGGCTGAAACAGCTCCTGGAGGTGGGAGAGGACGGGTCCCGGAAAATCTTGATAAAGCTGGAACTGAATGACTTACTTTTACGAATCGGAACGCACGTTCTCCCTTGGGGGTTTCGTAGAGTAGTATTGTGGATTTCGTTGCCACTGCGAGTAGTGCGCCTTTATTACCATCAGTCGTGGGGTCTGTCCAGATGTCATAGAACAGGACTGAAGTGTTGGCCAATCGGGAGCCAGATATGGCGAGAGAAACGTAGTCGGATGCCCACCGGAGTGGCAAATCTTCGACAACGTCCCAAGTCTCGTCGATGGAATCCCAAGATCGTGTAGGGGTGCCGGTGAACGGTGACCTTGATCGTGTAGAGCTAAGTGGTGACATTGATGGCCGGAAATCGTCGAAGGGTAGACTGTTGACCGAACTTGTCGACGAACCAACGCAGGGACTAGACTGTACCGGCGACATAGTTTCATGCAGAAACGGAACCGGTACGGTCTGGGGCTGACTGTCTACGGCCAAAGATTTGAGGCCCTTGGTGATGCTGAGATGGGGTTTGTGACCCTTTCTGATGGAACCACGGAGTGGGTTCCCAGGCGTCGCCCCACGCAATCGTAGTGGCTGCGTGTACTAGAAATTGATGGGATGATATGCCGTCTCAGTTGTCTAGCGATATAGAATGGAGAACATGACATTACCTGGCTGGAAGCGGCCCATTTGGCTAAGCTAACGATACTCGAAAGACTGTACATTCGCAACGACTTGGTTGACTCAACATCCCTCGACGATGACTCGTCCTCCCGACAAGACCCGACGAGAGCCAGGACGACACCAGTAGGGGTGTCTGTCCCGTTGTGATCAACTTCGAGTAGGGTCAACTGATAGACACTGCACAACCGGAGGAGAGTAGTGGGTGGGCGAGATCGTAAATGGTTAAATTAGTTGGTGATTGAGATATGAATGGCGTTTCAAAGCATTTGAACTCACGCTTCTCCCTCCCAAATGAGCTTGGCTTGTGCACTGGCGGGGCCATTGTCTGATATGCCATCATCAGTCCATTCTTTAGGGAACATGTTGAGCATAGACAGGCCGTCATCGTGACCGATGAGAACGAAGCGGTCTGCGAGTAACGGTAACAAGCAGCGTATTGGTGCCGTTGAATGGGGTAGGAACCTGGAGCCAAATTGGCCAACACGCAGATGGCTGGGGGCTAGAAGTTCTCCGGTGATGGGGGATGGAACGGAGGAGAGATTAGACGAAACGGATGGAGTTGTGTACTTTGGTGGACCCGCGACCGGAGTTTCTGTTTGGAGCCTCAATTGAAGGCCGGCTCGACTGGGGCCGTGATGATGATCCAGGATCTAGCGAGAGAGAGGTGGATTAGCCGACATGGAAGGTTGGGCAGAAACTGAGTACTGAGGACGCACGTCTTGACCCCATCCCCTCTCTCTTTGTCTTGCCAAAGTCTCGGGTGTGGTATCAGCGTACCTTTCGGCGGCCCTGGTCGAGACCTATCAGCAACGTGACGGATCTCTGGAGGATACGCAAAGGAGGGAAACAGATGCTGACCGCTTCTCTACCCATTTTCTCCACCTACCGAACCTGGGGCGTAAACCGCAACTTGAGATCTCGTACAACTTAACCCACTGGAGATTGCACCGACCTGGAATTAGGTCCGGCCTCGGCGGCTAGAGCGTCGTAAGTCGGGAGGTCGCCATTGCCATGCACATCTTGCTCTGGGTGTGGAAACCTTGGGTCGGCCATGGATGTGACGTATAGAGATATTCAAGAAAAATAAGTGTTCGGTATTTCGCTTTTGTCCTTTAGGTGATGGCTGTGACCTCTTCGTGGTCGTGGAGGGATGAGTATATGTATGTCACACGTCTTCGTCTCCAAAGGCCCTAGCATAAGACACCGCAAATCCTGTGAACGTCAGATCAAGAACCCCTGACCGACTGGCGGCCCGCTCATCCTCCCTCATTCACCACGCGGAAGCCAGTGGGGGTACCCCAACTCGTTGTGGTGGGTCTTACTCCTGACGTTCTCGCTCAAAATCCGTCTCGAGTCTCTGACTACTGGTTCAAACGTTCGGCACTCGCTCCTGGGCGCGCCTGAAGGCGATCTCAGCCGAAGAGTGTCGCGGTCTAAAGTGTTTGCGCGCTCAGACAGACGGATCGGGCCGGCCGCACTTCCCGTTGGGCTATTGTGCGGCCTATAGGTCCCGGCTAGAGACATGTGGAGGGTCTCTGCTGACGACCCATGGCCCAGACAGCAGAGGATGCTCAATTTTCGGACCTCCGATGGGGTAGTGCTCCAATGGTCGAGCACAGCCAAGATAACGAAAGGGTGTACGTATTTATATACGATCGTCAACGGGATGTCTACCCTAGCCTCTTCGCTCGGTGTCCTCTTCAGGGATGGGATCTGCAGGGGAGCAAGCTGGCCTCCTGACCCGACCAGGATTGAGTACCCTCTTCCTTCGTGGCTGTCCCTCCCTCCTCTGATCTTCACGACGATCCTTTCCCCTTTGCTCCTTCACCGGAATCATCGCAGGGGGCACCTCTATTTCAATCTTGAGTGGCGAAGCTTCCGGGATCTCTTGTTCGTCCTTCTTGGGACTGAACATTCCAGCCATGTTGTTGAGGATCGTCTTTGATTCCTGGCAGATAGAGTCGAACCTCGCGATAGGCTTGGTTGGAGACATGCTCTGCCTTGCTCGCCTCCGCTCCGCAATTTCTTTCGCGTCATTGTTTGGCGTCCCGGGCCCCAACCTGATCGGACTCGGTGGAGCATTACGGGATTCGCTTGGCGGCTTGGTGCTGAACTTGGAGGGTGGCGATGACACATCGTCGCGAAGGCGCGTTGGCTTGGTGGGCGTCGAGTGGAGAAGTTGTGAGGGCATTGTTGAGGTGGTTCCTCAAGAGCTCGTTTTCTCGGGCTTTTATCGATGTCTGGGTGTCCATGGACAAGATAGCATTACCAATAATAGCCAATAGACCGTGTCCCCAGGTGTGGTGCATGGACACAACACTGAACAGCGCTGCAGAGCAAAAGAAGTCGGCGGAGTGGCGGAGTGGACCTTTGCGGCCCCCGCTCATCTATTCCAGTCAACCGACATACACGGGACGCCCTGAAGCTCCCTTTCGCTCTTTCCCTTCATCCCTACTCCTCCCTCTCTTTTTCTTCGCCTCCCTCCCCACCGGTGGGCTACTTTTCGAGGCGCCCAGTCCCTGACCTCCCTTCCTTTCCCACATTTCGTTTCTAGAGTCAATCATGTCGTGCCAGAGCGCGGATCCAGCAAATACCGTCACGGACAGGCTCAATCAGCTCCTCAGCAATGGAGGAAATGGATACGTGCTCAGCTTGTGCCCTGGTCAACAGTACATTATCACCCAACCTCTGGCCTTCGCCGCTCCGAATCAAGAAATTTCGACTCAAGGGTATCCCACGGGTGGTGAAAGGGCGACCTTGGTCGTGGCTGGACCAGTGGCGGATGGAAAGGGACACACGACCGCCGTGGATGGGACGTGCAGCAACTGCGACGGTGTGAAACTCAGGAATATCCAGGCATGTTCTTATCCGATGGGGATTGTACGCTTTGACCGAGCTGAGACGTGCCTCGTAGATCAATGGGACGAGGGGTGGCCAGTCGCCCACCCAGGGAGGTGCTAACATCGAGATGGGGGGTGACAACTCCGGGCAACTGGTAAGCTACCTTTTTAAAACTGCCATTCGTGAGATTGAGCGAGACTGTCGTCAGATCGAATACGTTCACTCGTACGATCCCCGCTCGTGGTCTTGTCTTCACATCGCCGAAGGTCCATTCACCTGCACTGGCGTCATCATCCAGAACAACGACATTGGCCCTTGCGGCTCTGATGTGTTCCAGGAGTGGGCCGACGGTATCAGCCTCAGTTGTGCCAACAGCATCATTCGAAACAACATAATCTCTGACCCTACCGACGGCGGCATCGTTATCTTCGGCTCTCCGGGTAGTCTCATCCAGAACAACACGATATCAGTCCAGAATGTATGTATCTTTCGTCAAAATCGGAGGTCCAACTGACCGACGTGCCTCCTTTCCTAGGCAACGTGTCTTGGAGGCATAAATTTGGTGGATTATGATCCATGGCGTACGTACCGTTCATTTTCTGCGTGATCGCTGGTTTATCCCGTTGCAACAGAGGGTAACTACACCAACACTATGGTTCGAGACAACACTATCTATGGCGGGTTCGCATCCGAAGATCCAGACTCTCCTGCTGAAACTAAAGGAGTGAATGATGAAGATGCCATCGTGAAGTCAGTTGCAAGAGGGTCTTTATCCCCTTTTTTTCATGCTGAACATACTTCTTGCATAGGATCGGTATTGCGATTGGACCCAGAACTTGGTTTGGTGATCGGTACCTCAAGAACGTTAGTACCTCTGGCACGGTCTTGAGCAATCATCTCTCTGGCGCGTTTGGGTATGCCATCGCCGTCACCTCCGCTCGCAACTTCACCGTGCAAAATAACGATTTGTTCGGAAACACCACCTTCATCGGGTCACGAGGCCCCAACTGCACTACCTTCGACAGCACTCCCACCCCCCAGCCTTTCGTGGTCGACAGGAACAACACGGATGGCTTGTCGCTTCAGTCTGATTTCGTACAGATCACTGACGGGGATGCGCTGACTTGTATCTTGCCACCTGACGGCGGAGACTACTGGCCTTACCGTGACGACGGTCCCTCCGGCAACAATACATCATCCGGCGGGGGCGGGGGCTCGACACCTGACGATGATGGCGGAGGTGGACTGTCCAGCGGTACCAAGGCTGGTATCGCGGTCGGAGTTGTTTTGGGCGTGGCTCTGATCGCTGTCGCGACGTATTTCATCCGCAAGGCTGCTCTGAGGAAACAGCAGCAAGGCGGAGGGGCCATACACCTCACCTCAGATGATGAAGATGTGTGGGAGGGCAAGCAAAATGCCCATCCGCCATCTTGAACAGTCCTATAGACAGGGTCTTCCCTCTCTTTCTCTCACTCTCTGCACAACGCTCAGACTTTTGGCCGCACCTACATCACACTTCATCCCGGATCTCCTTGACCCATTGACGAGTAAATAGACGTTTCTGTTTCACTTCTTTTCTCCATCTTTATTGTCCATTCCGTAGACTTCTCCCTCTGGCCTATCGACAATTGCTCCTTATTACCGCGCCTTCTGCTTTGTTTGGACATCTGTTTATTCCTCTTCCATATAGGTCTTACAGTATCATTCCCTGTCCGCTCCTTGTCGATCCCCATATTCCCACTACACACCCACCGGACTGACAACTATCAAATCATCCTTCCTACAGAAACGCACTATCTGGATCCAGAGAGTCCCAGAGGGCTTTGTTGTCAAGACCGATACCGAGAAGCGAAGTATACGGAGATGAAAGGCGGAAAACAGAAGTGTCTGGCCCCGGTTACTGTTATCCTTTTTCGCAGGCAGGCCAGACCCATAGCCCCGGTGTCTGCGGCCAAACCAAAATAGGTACATGATATCCTCGGTTTAGGAAAGTTGGCCAGCCACAACGAGGCTGACAATGTCGAGCCGCGATCCTCGGTTGGGATCAATGGAAGTAGTAGAGTTCATGATGGTCGCAGGGGCGACTCTGTTGAGACAAAGGGAGGAATTTGTTGCATTGACATAGCAGAAGCGCAAGGGCTGTGGGCGGAATGGCGAGAACGTGCACCTCGTTTCCATCGGCATTCATCTATGTGATATCAGTTACAATAGTAGGAGCGAACCCAGATGGGGTTGAAACTTGAATGCAAGGATCACTATCTGTGTGAAGGTGTCTCGTTCTAGCCACTATAGACCGGTGCTAGGGACTGAGAGTGAAAAGGAGATGATTGTGGACACGTTTTTGTTGGATGGCTCGGATTTGAGGGTGCCCGCATGTCGGCAAACTCCGCGTGTCGGTTGTGTCTGCACTTCCACAGATACTTGTAACTTTAAACTCGACATCCTCCCGCAGACCCCAAAGCAATGGCTTTGCAAGACGACAAACCGTGAGGCGTCACAAACTGGGCGTCGCTCTCACCCGGTGCTGAATCCTTGTCCACCACCCTAGGTATCTCGGGGTGACGCGACCCATCACCACCGCCGAATCGAACCCGAAAGAAAAGGAGGTCACCGTTACTCTTATGGAAGAACTGAGGAGACAAAAGACCTTCGAGAGCGAACAGGAGGCCAGGACACGGTGGGTTCTCTCTGCCGGACCGCCGCTCGTTTTTCCTCCGCTCCACTTCCGCTGACTTCATCGACCTCGACATTCCAGTGAAATCGTCCTGGGCAAGGTTGCAGCTCTCGTCAAAAAATTCGTCTGCCAGGTTTCAATCGCCCGTGGTCTCTCAGAAGCAACTGCGAATGCTGCGGGGGGCAAAATCTTCACCTTCGGCTCTTATCGGTTGGGCGTGCATGGCCCGGGGACCGATATCGATACTCTATGTGTCGTACCTAAGCACGTGTCAAGAGAAGACTTCTTTGACGTATTCGAGGGCATGCTGAAGGAGATGGAGGGTGTCACGGAGGTCTCGGTGTGTTACAATACCGCGCGTCAATTCCGTGGCGCTACTGACTTGCTGCGCCGCACACAGGGTGTCCCAGACGCGTACGTGCCCGTAATTAAGACCGAAATAATGGGGATCCCCTTAGATTTCACCATGGCGAGGCTGGCCTTGTCAACAATACCGGATGATCTCTCCTTGAAAGACGACAATCTACTACGGAATCTGAATGAACGTTGCGTGAGGAGTTTGAACGGTAGGACAGGGACCCCATATGAACCCACCACCCTTTGACACGTTCTTCCTAGGTTCACGAGTGACCGACGAGATTCTGCGGTTAGTACCAAATGTGGAAGTATTCCGGGATTCGTTACGGTGCATCAAGCTTTGGGCCCAACGTCAGTCCAAACCTCCCCCTCTGGGACGAACGTGTGTTTATTAGTTGAATTGATTAGGGAGAGCCATCTATTCCAACGTAAGCGGGTTCCTTGGTGGTGTGGCTTGGGCCATGCTTGTTGCCCGGATATGTCAGCTGTACCCAAATGTTTCGGCCGGTGCTATTGTTAGCCGGTTCTTCATCATTATGCATCAATGGTAGGTCTCGGCGAGATGGCTTTATACCGTGCTGACGGGCCTGTAGGTCTTGGCCTGAACCCGTTTTATTGAAACAAATTGAAGATGGACCTCTCCCCGTGCGTGTGTGGAATCCCAAGGTGCTCATCGCAATGTCCCCGGAAAAACCTGCGTTTGCTAAGTGGGGTCTTGTAGCTTTACCCTGGAGACAGATCACATCGCATGCCGATCATCACACCAGCGTACCCTTCGATGTGTGCTACACATAATGTAACAGCATCCACACAGATGATCATGACGGATGAATTCAAGAAAGGTGGGAAAGCCCCTGCCTGTTGTCTTCAGTGCGTTTATTCTTTACTTTAGCGTCTGAGGTGGTGGAGCGTGTTATGAGGGGGGCCGCGGAGTGGTCAGAGCTATTTACGAAGCATGACTTTTTCCGCAAGTACCGGTACTATCTGCAGATCGTTGCATCGGCAGCCAATGCGGACCTTCAATCAAAGTGGTGCGTCCCTTGACGCGTTCAGTTAAATTATTTCTCGTAGTGAGCCTGGGACACAGGTCAGGCACGGTCGAGTCGAAGCTTCGGCAGTTGGTGATGAAACTTGAATATGTTGAGTCCCTCGTAATTGCACACCCGTTCATCAAAGGCTTTGATCAGGAGGTGTACTGCCTAACGGATGAGGAAGTGCGTGCTGTCGCTGAGGGTGAAATCTCGGCGGCATTGTTGAAACGGAAAAAGGAGGATTGCGAGGGAAAGGAGGGCAGGGTGGTGTACACAACGACGTTCTACATTGGGCTGGCAGTTGAGCCTAAGCAACGTGAGTCGTCCGTTTCTCAAATTTCTTGACATCTCTTTGACACTGACCTTGCTTCAGCTGGACAGCAAGGACCACGAAAGTTGGATATCTCATACCCGACAAACGAATTCGTGAAAATAGTGAAGACCTGGGATAAGTATGACAATGCAACAATGGGCGTTGTCGTGCAGAATATTAAACGGTGCGCATTGTTCATCAAGTCGCTGACGTTACTGGATGTCGACACAACCCCCAGGTCGCTGTTGCCGGACTACATCTTTGACCCAGGTGAGAGGCAGAAGCCTGTCCTCAAACGGCCAAATCCGAAGGTGAGTCACTCCACTTGAACGTCCCCTTGCTTTACTGAAGATCTTCGATGGGACAAGGGAGCGGGAAAGACGGACAATGGGTCCCCAGACTTGCCTAACAAGCGAAGAAAGTAGGATAGAAACGATTGCTCCCAAGTTCTCCACTCACCCCCTTCAAACCTGATCACTTTCGTCATAGATCTTCACAACATCCATCACCGGATTCGACGACTGGTGCTGTTCAGGCGGCTCCTGTGAAAGCTATATCCAATGGAAATGGTCTGACGGTCATCACACCAGGCTCTGTGACTGTGACTCCGTCTCCTGTTCCCGATGTACCTGGGAAAGGTGGGATCAAGCCTCCTCCTGCTCTGTCGGCCCCTATCGCTACCGGTGGCACCGGCCAGTAGCCCTGTGAGGTCAAACGAACGATCTCCAATCCTCATGGTGACTTCAAGGTTCTCTCTCTGTCCTTTAAGTGGAATTGCAGGAAGCAACTGCGAAAACACTCGCGATCAAATTCGCCGACGGTTTTCTCTCTGGTTTCTGTTTCGTATTACTCTCCTTTTCCCGTTTGACAGGACCTCCTCCAACACAAACAACCGCCGCATTCCATCAACCAGGGATCGTTGAGACGAGAAATCTGGTTCACAAGTGGACATTATCATTACCCCCTTCGTTATTTCATGTGTTTTGGTTTTTGGTGAATTATCGGCCGCTCTCTGCCCTAGAAGTGTGTTTGGCTAAGATTGTGGTTCTTCACACACGTACACCATTTTCACGTCTCTCCTATCCCAATCCTCATCCTCATATTTTTACATTACCCTCACCCCACGCCGCCTCGGGTCCGCCAGCGTAATTCTCCCTCTCCCTCTCGCGATCAGTTCGTTGTACTTGTTCCTCTCTAACCCTCCCCCTAGTCTATTTGTTTGATTTTGTTATATACAATCATATGCGCGATAGGAACGATAATGTAACGTTTTTGGATCCTTTTTGTGGTCAGTGGTACCAACCTGGTCACTGATGAGCACGAGTAAGTATGAAGGTCGGGAAAAGCGGACGGCAACCCTTGCACCAATACTAGTTGTTATAGTGATTCGAGATCGTAACGACGCAGGGCGCCAGTACCCAGTCCCCGCCTCTGCCCGTTTCACGGCACTTCAGCGCAGTGGACAGAAGGGGACGCGGGTTCCCTACAGTTTGTTTTACCAAGTGATTTTATTTACGGAACCTCATACTTGACCAATTCCAAAGCATTTCACCTACTCGACGGTATTTCTTACAATTCGTGTGCTCTTTATGGAGAGGGCGATAAAAGTGTGGGTTAGCTTTGGAAGCGTCATTGCGCGTTTATAAACTATCAAGTAGTTGCGGCAGTAGAAGTCTCAGACAACCGGCAGGAGGAGGAACACTTAAGCTCTTTGGTCGGATTAAGGTTGACCAGTTCTGTCGTTTATGGTGAAAAGTCACCCATGGTGCCAGAGTTAACCTTACGAGGCCGGCCTTTGTCCTCTGACTGGAGGGGGTGTTTGCGCTGAACCTACGAGCACGAAGGATGTCGTGAGGGGACGCCCGTAACCGCGTGGATATCTCATTTTTGTTCGAGACGAGATGTATATGGACCAGTGCTTCGCAAGTATGCTACGTGGGCGCCACACGGTTTCGAAAATGACTTCTCTTGAGAAGCTCTACACATCCAGTGTATCTAACAGCAAGGATCTACAAAGATCCCAATGGACTCTATAACCCGATCCCGTGAATGACAGAAAAAGGGGATATGAGGCTGCTGAGTAGGCCAGCAGATGATCCGTCGAAAGCTAGGACATCTGTCTCTTCCGCATCCCACTGCATCTGGTTAAAAAATTTAGCAGCGCCAGACATATGAGCAACTCGAGCACACGTTGCATGAAGGGCAAGCAACTGGGGATCAGGCGGCGGAGCCTCCTGGTAGCTTGAAGCGAGCTCAACAACCATGGGCGCGCCGTCAACATGGTCTTTGGGACCGACAAAATTACGGCGGATGTATCTCTCGTCCGACTCGTGGAACACGCATACTTTGTAACGGTTTGGCTGCACAGGTGGTCAGTCAGTGTGGCTGACGAGTCTCCGGGTTGCACACCTGGCTAGTGCGTTCGAACCACAGATCCAACTGGCCGAATTTCAAGTGGAGATTGGGCTCCAACGAGAGTAGATTCCAGACTTCGTGAACGCCTCCCGATCGCTTGAAAGCCTCGGTGAAACGTGAGAATCCAAGATGCTCCAGCAGGGCCATGGCGCCAGCAGCATAGTGTGTCTGAGTGACTGGTGAGGAGAATGAAGGGCTTAGCTCTTACTGATGCCGCTTTACCACTGCGCTGTCCTCACTGATCCCCGCCGGGTAAGTGCCTTGCATTGTCGACGAGTTCAAAATATGGCATGCGTTAATTATGGCCGTGCTGGCTTGATCACGTTCCGCAATGTCCCGCAGGGCCGCACTCCTTTTGAATGACATGTAATTAATCATGCTAGTAATTATGCACCGAAAGCCATCACGAGCAAGGGCCTGATCAAACATGAGGAGCGGGGCAAAGAATGAGCGGTGTGAAACTATGCACACCTTCCTTCCAGAGCTCCTGTAATCATTGCCAGTGGCCTCCATTGAGTCTTTGGTCATATCTTCCAGCGTTTCGAAAGGAGGGCGCGAAGTGCGGGAGGAGGGTGGGGGGTACGATATAGTGGATGTCCGAACTTCAGAGCGACCGTGAGCATAAAGCAACATAGAGGAACTGGTCGAACGCACATAGCCGAATGAATTTATCGCGGAGCAGTCTACCAGCCTCGAAGATAACACTGTGTTCATCACCACTTGGGTCTTGAGGTAGCGACGTGACCCAGGTGACGATTGACGCGCAGGCACTATCCCCGAAGAAATCGGACTGAGCATGGAACTCTAGGAGAAGATAACCGGCGACTCTGGCACAAATGGTATCCTCATTCGCCTGTCGCTGGACGGCATGGCGTTCTGCTCGAAGTATGAGATCGTAGGCGCTGCAGAGGTGAGGTCTTTCGCTCAATCGCAGTTCCTCGATCCGGGGAGAGTCAAGAGCGGGGAGGGGAGACGATGCGATGACTGTGGTCATAGTTTTCCGTCTAACGGTCCCCCTGAGTCTGAATGGCCTAACAGGCGGGCAAAGTGGGGGGAAAAGGTTGAGCCTCAAGTATGGGGATGGGCAGCCTCATTAAAAAAGTGCCCGTGTTTACATTTGTATGTCCTCATCGAGGGTGGCTTCATGATCGCGGAATCCTGTTCTAGCGCTCTTATACTAGACGTATGATGTACGTATGACAACCGTTTATCAACCCTTGGGTGGAAGGGGAAACGAAGGCGGAACCCAGGGTTCTTCCATCTGCTTTAACGGGAGGGTCGGCTCTTTCCGTGGGTCGCATGTACATAGGGTCGGTCGGGTCGGAGCGAAGCCCGGAGCCCGAGAGGACCGGCCGTTTCTCAAGATCTCACGGCCTCCTACATCGTCGGGGAATTGCTCCACAGAGCCTCTGGCCTCTCGTCTTCGTCAACCTCTTGACCTTCCGGATACCCGACATCTATACCATGTCCATGTACAATAACGAGCTCTTTGCCTATTTTGCCTTCCGCCAAGCCACTCACCTCAATCACCATCGCGCCCGTATCGATGTACAAGATTATGGGACGTTGTTACCCCAGACGATGAAATTCGTACAACAAGATCTCCCCACGAGCGTGCTGAGCGTCAGCAACAATCCCAAGTTTCTTCTGGAACTCGGCATAAGGTATCTATCTTCATAACCGCTAGGGCGAATCATTCCAAAATCCTAACCCGCGACTGGCCAGGCAATGGACAGGATACGGTGCACCTCAGGACAAACCTGCGGCAGCTGCAACGTGGACTTTCCTCGCAACTAACCGGGAGGACGTTCCGCTGTCCTTGAGAGCGCGAGCGCATTCCTCACTTGCGAAGGGTTGGTTCGAACTAGCCGTCGAAAATGAACCCGGGAGTTTGAATATCAGCCGCCTCTATGACGCTGGGAATAGCGCGAACGAAGCAGCTGCCTTGGGCCTTGTCAGCCCGGCCGTGCTAGCCGTCGCACAGAGGATAGAATCCGCAGGGTTCAGGCGACCAGAGGACAACAAATTTCCCGAACACAGCACGGAAAGGTTTGAAAGGTTGACGGACCTCTGGGAGGCCTTCGATGCTCGTAGCGCCGAGGTGGCCGAAGAGGATTTGAAGAGAGAAGCCAAAGTATCCAAGGACCCGCTGAGTTATTTCTGCGCCTCAGAGGATTGTGGGATCGTGGCGACGAAGAAGTCTACTCTGCGGAGGTGTGGAGGACGGTGTCCTCCGACGTTCAAACCCTCGTATTGCTCGAAATATTGCCAGACGGCGGTGCGTTTCCTTTCCCGTACTCTGAACGGTCTTGCTCATTTGCCTTGCAGGATTGGAAACACCATAAGCTATACTGCAAACCAAGCGCCACAGAATCGAGTGTTCGTTCGGCTAATCGTACGAACGCAACCACTGTTGAGCGGCCACAGAACCCTCCGAAGGATGTGGGATCCGAAGAGATCCGACCAGGAGCAGAGCGGTCGATCAACGTAAACCTCGGCGGGCAAACGGTCCAAATCGCTTCCAGTACATATGGGCCGCAGATGATGAGGGAGATAAGGGATGAGATCGAGAAGATGTCAGGAGGAGTGGGATTGTGAGTGGTCTTCTATGGATTTTTAGACTTTCTTAACCTCGGATATCCTTGCTGGGAAGGGGACCGGTGTCAGGAGCCCGATTGAATGTTGAGACTGCAGAGATTGCAGGTCATGGTGACGGGCACCCGTTGTGAGTTTAGGCAACGTTATGCCCAGCCGGTCGGTTAGCTACCTCTGGACGTTCATTCGGGATCGGAGGTTGGAGGGAGATCCAAGCTTTTCCAACATTTATGCCCTCATGTCAAAGAGTATTGGAAGTTATTCTTCATGTATGTATTCGAGCCCCGTGATCCGGATGCCATCGGCAAACGGGATTGTGAGGCGAGTGTAAGCCAGTGTACACATTCCTATTCTCCAGCCCCCGATATGGAACAACAATGTAACACTTTTGGATTCATTTCGTGGTCAAGAGTGAGAAGTTATGAGGAGCGCAGACTTTGTGCTATATGATAGACAGTGTCTAACCTATGGTGAGATGGGAATGTGAGGATAAATAATAAAAGGGTACTAACCTCAGCGTACGAATAGCGAACACTGAGGAAAGGAGACGGTACCGACGAACGGCTTATCGATTATCTACTGTTGTCGGGACCGGGTCTGTCCGTTTTCGGTGAAACAAAATTGTGAAAAAAGACATACGTGTGAAATTCATAACGTGCACAACATATTGTTGGCGTTCGAAACTTGAAGTTACCCGTACAACGAAAAATATAACAAAGAGTGGTGTCAACTTGGACACCGGTGGGGATGTATGTAAGTTGTTTTCTGCGAGTTCGAGCCGGTGGACACAGGCTCGCTCCAGATACGAATCAACGCCAGGGCGAGAAACGAAATTTAGCGCCCAACACTGGCAGGGCGGATGATTTGTTTATCGGAACCAGCCGGCCGTGGGCTGCCAGTACCATGGGAGACCATGGGGCAAGCCAAAGTCTCAGAAAGCAACTCCACGTGTTTCCCATGGTCGGCCGGGTAGGAGCCTGGCGGCAACCCTTGCACCGATGGTTTAACATGGTCGGTTCGGGGACGAGTGGCCTGCCTTGTCTGTGTTCGATCCACACAGTCTCTTGTCTCTCGCCCCCACCAATCTCTTGACCTTCGGGGTACTCGACGTCTATAACATGTCCATATACGACGATACCGCGCTCATTGCCTATATTGGTTTCCGCCAATCCACCCAACTCAACCACCATCGCGCCGGTTTCAATGTACCAGACTATGAGACGTTGCTATCCCGGACCGTGAAATTCGTACAACAAGATCTCCCCACGGATGTAGTGAGTACCAGAGCCGGCGATCCCAACTTTCTTCTGGAACTAGGTGTAAGGTATTTGTTTTCATGACCGCTGGAATGAACCATTCCGAAAATCCTAATCTGCGACTGGTCAGACAATGGGCAGGATGCGGTACACCTCAGAACAAACCTTTGGCGGCTGCGAAGTGGATCTTCCTCGCAATCCACCAGAAAGACGTTCCACCTTCCCTGAGAGCGCAAGCGCATTCCTCACTTGCGAGAAATTGGCTCGAGCTAGCCGTCGAAGGCGGACCCGGGACTATGAATATCACTCACCTCTATGACGCTGGGAATAGCGCGAACGAAGCAGCTGCCTTGGGCCTCGTCAGCACCGCCGTGTTGGAGGTCGCACAGAGGATAGAATCCGCAGGGTTCAGGCGACCCAAGGACAACAGATTTCCCGAACACAGCACGGAAAGGTTTGAAAGGTTGACGGACCTCTGGAAGGCCTTGGACGCCCGTATCGCACTGGAGATGGCCGAAGAGGATTCGAAGAGAGAAGCCAAGGTATCCAAGGACCCGCTGAGTTATTTCTGCGCCTCAGAGGATTGTGGGATTGTTGTGACGAAGTCTACTCTGCGGAAGTGTGGAGGACGGTGTCCTCCGGCGTTAAAACCCTCGTATTGCTCGAAACATTGCCAGAAGACGGTGCGTTTCCTTTCCCGTACTCTGAACGGTCTTGTTCATTTGCCTTGCAGGATCGGAAACACCATGAACTATACTGCAAACCAAACGCTACACAATCGAGTGTCCGTTCGGCTAATCGCACGAGCGCAACTACTGTTGAGCAGCGACCGAACCCGCTGGAGGATGCGGGATCCGAAGGGATCCGACATCGGCGAACAGAGTGGTTTTTCGTGGCTTTTTAGACTCTCTTAACCTCGAGTATCCTGGCTGGGAAGGGGACCGATGTCAGGAGCCCGGTTGATGGTTGATGCTCAAAAGATTGCAGATCATGGTGACGGGCACCCGTTATGGGTTTAGGGAACATTGTACCCAAGGCATGGGAAGTCACTCGGGATCAGAGGTTGGAGGGAGATCCATGCTTTCCCAACGTTTACCCCCCATACCAAGGGCCTTGGAAGTTATTCTTCATGTATCTATACAGGCACCATGATCTGGATTTCGTCGACGAGCGTGATCACGAAGCGAACGTATGTGTATGAATTCCTGTTCTCCAGCTTCTCAGAAGGAAGACCTTGAGGCATGATACATCTGCATTAATCGTGGCGTTGTCTCCTTGGGTCGAGCGTCATTCACCATCAACCCATTAATTGCAAAGCAGGTGTGACAGGGAGCAAGGGGCGCCGAGAAGACCAGCCAGTCCCATGGAGGGTCCTGCGCAGCATTTCGATCCATTTCCATCTTCATTCCATGATACAAACTCTGCGTTGTGACCGGTGACCATCAGACTAGGTGAGCGCTGTTATGCGAAGAAACGTACAGAATTCGATTCGTATTATACCGTGAAGATGTGAAGCACAATAACAATGAATACAACGACCGTAATGAGACCATATATAAATACGTCTGGGACCCTGAGGAACCCCGCAGTAAATCACCGCTCTACACGCCCCGGCCGGTGAGGATCCGGCGTATGAAGTCGAAGGGGCGGCCTTTGAACGGGAGCAGCCAGAATGACTTTCTTTGGATCGATCTCCGAGAAGTCCAGGTAACCCCCGACTCTGAACTCGTCGGTCGACCAGATCCTCTGATAGGTGTACGAAGGGTACAGGTCCCCTTCCATGCTGATCGGTGAAGGCGATTTGAGCCAAACTCTGATGCGGTGTGTGGCGCCTGCGGGTTTCGAGACGAGAGGGATGGTATAGATGTGGCAGTCGAGTTCGCTTGGCGGGAAGTCCAATCGAACGATCATGTTTTCGAGAAGGGCCTTTCCGACGCCTCCAGCTTCGTATTCAAAGGTGAGGGAGTAGACGGATTCCTTGAGCCGTTCCCACCTATGTCAAGTGGCCGCGTTCGTCAGTAGCTGGCACTGAAAGGAGAACGCGAGATGTGTTAGAACCCACCTGAGGATGAAGTTCACTTCTGCCCGGCCGACGAGGCATTTGTAAATCTGCCGGTCTGGTGCATGGTACCAGGGGCTGGCGTGTATGGCATCCGGGATCGCAGTGAAATCAAGGTCGGTGCCTACCCAGAGCGCATCGTCGGCGAAGATCCGTTGGTCGACGCTTTGATGGCGGAGCCAGACACGCAACGAGTACAAACACTTCTTGGGAAGGCTGTGTTTTGGGGGGAACAGGCTGACAGATGGTTGTCACGGTCAGCCGATGATACTGATATTCGGATAATGACGTACAAGACGTTGAACGTGAGCTGCCGAGGGTCAAATGCGAGTTTGAGAGTGACGGGTTCGCAAATACTCCGGTGTACACCGCCTGCCTTGTACGATAAGGAGAAGGTGTAGTGGTTTGGCTTGTCCTCCGTGGGGGTGACGCTTTAGATTGTTGTCAGCGTGGATGATGGATCGTATCTCAGAGCTGTGACATACGCGATCATGAAGTACATCCGTGTCTTGTCTGCGGTGAGAGAGAATGTTCGGATGAATCGATTGCCATCCCGTTGACCAGGCCTCCTGGAGACAGAAGAAACCGTTGAGAACGAAAAAGTGGTTTAGATCTCGACCGCAAGAGACGCACGCAGCAGATGGGATCAATCTCTCCTGGCTGGAAGAGAGGTCATTGACAAAAAGGGTCGAAGAGGACGGGGAAGTCTGAGGAGGGGTTGGAGGCCATGGGTTCCTGAGGGGCGCGGCCGTCTCCTTTCTGCCTTCGAAAAGACTGGAATGGTCGCTGGCCGGTGAGTCAGGTTGTGGTTCATCAGCTGGCGGCGGCGGCACAAAAGGGCTTCTGCCGGTCCTGGGCGTGTTGCTCGCGTGTAGTTTCCGATTGAGGAACATGGTCGTAAAACGCAGAACGGAAAAATGGGGAGGACCGGGGGGAGGATGAGGGTCGCTGACAGTGGAGGGTCGGTTTAAATCGATGACCGTCCAGTGCCAAGCGGATCTACGCCTTTACATACTCGAGCAGATGGGCGGACCAGTGGGGGATCGGGAACCGGTCATTCGATCCCGAGACGTTTCCTGAGCAGATTGATGCACAGCAAGTGAGATCACGTCCGCTCATGCTACCGAATGCTGCACGTACCCCCGCTAGCTCGTCTCGGCAGAGTTTGGGTTCTCACCCCGTGTCAGGGCGACCGGCTAGGTCAAGCTGTGTAGCCTGCCAGTTTCCACTTCTCAGGAGAGGGTGAAGCACTTTGTTTGGGCTATTAGCCGACGTTTTGTGGGGTGGAAAGCTTTACGCTGGACGAGAAATCGATATTCAGGGACTGTAAATACACACGGATGGTATGTACTTGGGAGGGGGGATTTACGCGTTGATCGCAAGGACTCAGTCGCCTAAAGCGTATCTCTCCCGAGGCGCAGTGTTACAGTTACCGGCTGATCGGACCAACCGGAGCATTGGCACAGGCTGGGCTTTTTTGCACAGGTGTATGCTGCCTCTCGCGCGACGATCATCAAGACGGTTGAGGCTTCACTCGACCCTCGCCAACAATGTCAGCGGTGACCCCAGATGGCCAGGTTGGCAAATCGTTGTCGGAATCGAAGTCCACGCTCAAGTAAAGTCGAGGAAGAAACTCTTCTCAGGTGAGTGGCACCACCCCCTGGCTATGCAGGCGATTCGCGCTCCCGGCTGAAACCTCGAAGATTCTTGGACGAATGACCCGCCCCAGCCTCCGTCTACTCGCGTTTCCGCCTTTGACGCTTCGTTTCCCGGAACCCTACCAGTTCGTACCCCCGACCTGTTTCCAACCCGCGCTCGCTGAAACTCTGACCCACAGAGACTGAATCCAACCTGCGTCGCTCTCGGGGTTAGGACCGCACTAGCCTTGAACTCTAACGTTCAACGCCGTTCTACCTTCGACCGAAAGCACTACTTCTACCAGGACTTACCGGCCGGGTACCAGATCACTCAACACTATGGTACAGCCTCAACCAGGGATTCATCCTTACATCTCCGCTAACTTGCCAATAGCTCCCATCTCACTTGGGGGTTATCTAACACTCGGAAATGGTATTCACAGAGTTGGGATCAAGCAGATTCAGTTAGAACAGGTACGTTTTTACCCCACCCCCCTCTTTCTGATCGCCCTCGTGATGATATTTAGGACACAGGCAAATCGACCTTCGATGCCCGTCTTGGGAAGTTGTCTATAGATCTGAATAGGGCAGGCACAGCCCTCCTGGAGATCGTATCAGAGCCTGACATGAGGTGCACCCATCACTACCCTCGTTTTTCCCAACTAACCCTCTAAAGGTCCCCTGAGGAAGCTGGGGGATACGTTAGAACGTTACAAGCACTCCTTCGTGCGGTTGCCGCGAGTGATGGGAATATGGAACAGGTAACTTTGGCCTGAATCTTGCAATTGAGTGGGATTTGGCTGAAAATTTCTAGGGATCACTCCGTTGCGACGTGAACGTCTCAGTCAACAAACCAGGCGAGCCTGCTGGAACGAGATGTGAGATCAAGAACCTGAATAGTGTGAAGAACATGCAGGTCGCTATCAGTGAGTGGACCCGATCAACTTACGGGGGAGTTGGGTTCTCAGCCGAGAGAATTGTAGCTTCAGAAGTGTTCAGACACATCGAACTCTTGACCTCTGGTCAAGAAGTGAAGCAAGAGACTCGGGGGTTCGATGAAGACAGGGCGGAAACGTACTCGCTTAGAAGCAAGGAAGACGCTCCGGACTACAGATATATGCCGGACCCCAACATTCCGCCTCTTCTCCTGACAGAAGTGAATCCCCTGTCCCTTTGGTGCTATTCATGTGGAGCTGAGATAAGCGTAGGGTTATATCGAGAAGATACGTTCTTCCATGCCAGAACTGCCTGATGCCACCCGCAAGCGGTTACTCGCCCAGGGTCTCTCGGCCCAGGACACGGATGTCCTCATGACCGCGGATGCAGGTCGCGAGGTGGGCATCGATGGCGTATTCGGTCGAGGTGGCGTCGTCGCATACTTCGACGCGGTTTCGGAAGGACGGGATCCCAAGATCGTCGTGAACTGGATCGTTCAGGTTCTGTTTGGCCAGCTCGCTGCGAGGAACCAGACGTCCACCGAGAACCCGATAACTGTTGCTCAACTGGGCTCGTTGATCGACATGGTGCAGTCCGGTGTCATCACAGGTGATATTTTTCCTGACAATCTACCATGTTACCGTGAAACTTAGCGCTGTTTTCTACAGGCTCTTCCGGAAAGCTGATTCTGAGGCTCATGCTGGATAGCCCGTCGCCTAAAACTCCAGAAGAGTTGGCGAAGGAACACACTCTTATCGCCCTTGACGAAACTGATTCTTCGATGGAAGCATGGTGCAGGGAAGTGGTAGAATCGAACCCCGAAGCCGCGAGCGCTATCCGAACAGGTAATATCAATGTCGTTAACAAACTTGTCGGAAGGGTGATGAAGAAGAGTCGAGGGACCACAGACGCGTTGACCGTCAGGAAGCTCTTGCTGGAGATTATCACGGTGAAAAAGACTTGACCAAAGGAGAAATCGGGTGATGCATAAGGGTCGATTGAGCTATAATATACACGAGTACTTAATTTTGTGTTGTTTCGTTTAGACAAGAACCTTGGATTCCAAGAAGGCGGTCCACTCCTTTTCGCCCCAGCTGCTGGAAATGTCGCCTACGACGAGTCCGTCCCAAAGGACAGTGGGGGAGACATGGATCGAGTTCTGACGGGAGAACTTGACTGTTCGAGGTTAGCGACGCTTCTGTTACGGAGAGTCTGGGATCAAACGTACTGGTGTATTTGAGTTCATCGGTGACCGCAGTACCACCATTAGGAGTGGTCTTGTGGGTAAGAAGGTCAGTCAGCGCCCCCTTCTTGTCCTCGCCGACGATGGGCAAGGCGAGCTCAACGAGCTTGGCCCTAGTCTGGGTAGGGGTACGGTTGGAAGAAGGGATGTCGTAGAAATCCTCTTGGCCGTTCATAAGGGCGAGGTGGAACTCCCAGAACTTCTCCGGGGAGACACGGGAAACCTAAGAAAGGGGGTGATGTCACATCGGTCAGATCTTATCCCGTTCAAAAACCTGCTAGGACCCCACAGCTAATGCGATTTCGTGGACGAAGGTTGAGGCACCGTGCCACGGCTGAACTTGTTGCCGGATGATAGCCTTGACCTTTCCGTCGTATTTGCCTCCGTTTTCGATGAGAGGTTTGACGGAAGCGTTGAAGTTGTTGGTCATTTTACGGCTGTCGAAGGTGGTATCGGTTTTCTGGTGTTTATACTACTGGATACGATTGGTTTACCTGAAAGGGCAGACATAGTCGACTATAGGGGAAACCGAGGATCATTGTGAGATAAGATAAAAATCGGAAGTGGGGTCAAAGTTCACTCACGGAAGATGTCCAAGGTGTGAGGGGCAGCTGGGTTGCCCAAGACAAAAGGACGGAGGGTCGGTTGCAAGGCCATTGTGCGATACGAGGGAGTCAGAGACAGAGGAGGTGTTAAGCAAGCATCTCCACTGCAGCATTGCGTGCTTAAGGAGTCGATCAAGGGATGAGTAAAGTCACGTGCACACGGGTGGTCATGCCTTTCACCTTTACCAACTTCCTCGAGCAGATTTCTCACAACCTTGATGCCCATGATGGACCCAGGCTGGCTTATCTCCTCAGGATCACGGGGCCGCACGTGAAGGATCTGTTAAGAGAGTTTAAAAACCCCTCGGTAAGCACGAATCATCTACAGGATCCCAGGTAGCGGTCGGACGGTTCGCGGGCTGACCGCACGGGATTTTCGTCAACAGTTTCAAGGGTTATCGAGGTACCAAGGGGCAATTGAAAGCCCGTGGGACGAGATCGCAATTCGCTACGTCCTGATTGCTCATCACATTGCGAAAAGGAGGCCAAGCGAAGCGTTCAAGGAACACACCGCATTCATCACGTCCGTATCTGCTGCGCTCCGCGGAACTCTCAAATTTCTGACTGACGCGTCACGTCGCTTACATACAGTCTGTTTTATCGATTCCTCGGCACGACGAGCGGATGGACGCTTCCGGCGCTGTTTGCTATCCTGAGGGACCTTAAAGACTTGGCGTTTGACGTGAATACTTTACCTGTTCGGCCTTTGGTCGGATGAGCAACTATCTTAACGCGTTCAGCTCCCAGGCGGACAACGAAACGCAATCTATGGCGTGCACAGAGGAGGCGGCGAGGGTAGCCTCTAAGGCGCTCACGACTTGCATCACAGACCGGTGAGAGCGTTCCGTTGGGATTCGGATGAGTGCGAGCTCTGAAACCGGTCGGGTTTGGACTAGTGCGTCTCCACCCGCTGAGTCGAGAAGATGGGGTGTATATTATGTTACGGGATTGATCATGAAACTGTACTTCAGGGTCTGTATGTCCTGCTGCTTCTTTTCATTCCCGCAGACTTAGCCCTGTTTAGGTCAAGCGGATATCGCTGTCGAAAAACATCCTCAGGGCCATTGACGCCAATCCAGATATTCCTCCGTTATTGCAATATCCGAGATCGCATCAGGTAGGTCCCTCCGTTGTTCGGCTCCGGTTTTATTGATCCCTCGCCAACCCACTAAAGGTCACATGTCGATATTATATCGGGATGTTGGATTTTCTGAACGAAAACCTTGGCAAGGTGCGTGCAGCCCGCTGTTCGACATGAGGTTTTGGTGACACGAGGTTATGAGGAAGGCGGAGCAGGAGCTGACTTTTGCATTCTACAATTGCCATTTGCAAATGCGGCGAAACCAAGAGTGAGTGACCGTCGGAACGCCGTCAGCTGGCCAAACGGTTTTGATTATTATTTTTCCAGGCGGATCCTTACCTACCTTATCCCGTTGCGGATGTTGCGCGGACACTTGCCGTCATCAGAACTACTAGGTCGGTTCCCGGGCTTGGACCGTTTGTATTCGCCCTTCGTGGCCGCGGTCCGGAAGGGAGATATCAAGGCGTTTGACACTGCGTTGGATCGGGGGGAAGGAAAGCTTTTGGAACTCAACGTTCTTTTAGCCCTCGAGAAGTCACGAGAGCTGTGTTTACGGGGCGTGTTCCGACGGGCGTGAGTACTTCTTCTCCCCACGAGTTGGCCACGTTCGGACACCTTATGAATGTCTTGAAATGGCCGTTCAGGTGGATAGCATCATCGAAGGGGAATCGGATGCCGATTCGAGTCTTCCATGCGGCACTAGCCGTCTCGGGGATGGAGCTGCCAGTGGAGGAAGTCGAGTGCTTGCTGGCGAACCAGATTTATAAGGGGTTCATGAAGGGATACATCTCGCACGAGAAGCAGACCGTCGTTCTCTCGAACGTGAACGCGTTTCCGAAGCTGACAGAAAGGGCTAACCCGTTTGCGACCTTGTAGTTGAGTTGCTTTGTATAATCTATTGCTTGGAAATATACAAGGGTGAGGAACTGACCACGCGTTGCGCAAAGGCGAATGGAAGACGGGGTGAGGTAAAAGGGCGGTCGCTTGGCTGGGAAGACGAAGAGGAGGATTCATCCGGCAGTGCGGGTGTGATCTCTGACGTTCTAGGAGAGTGGATCGTGGAATGGAACGGGCGTTTCCATCTGGATCGGGTCGATGATTGGTTCGCGGCGCTGACTGTTCGCTTGACCTTGAAAAGGGAGCAACCAGCGTCGTGGCCGGATGTGTCGTCACTCCCTGTCGCGACCCATCTTCTCTCCTCCCTCCGCACGGTCAAAGCACCAAACTTTATATCATGCGTGTCCGTCGCAAAACCAAACCCGTCGATACCGTCAAGGCCCAGTCGCTAGCTGAGGTGAGCAAACCTAATCTCTGTCGCGTGTGCAATCACCGTTGACAGGCTGAATCGGTTTCTTATTGTCTCTTGCTGTGCAGGTCGCGGAACCGGCCACAGCTTCTACTTCGACCTCGGCCCCCAACTCGCCCGCCATAGTTACGGGCGGACGTCTTCCTTTGGAGCTTTACGGGTACATCATCAATCTGGTCGACTCCCCCAACACTCTTCGTCAGGCATGCCTTGTCTGCAAGTTCCTCTGCAACGAAGGGAGACGGAGGTTGTACAACGAAGTCGACTTGACCATGCGGCGTATCGTCTCCTTCGCTCGGACGGTGGTCAATCACCCCCACATTGCGCGACGAGTCCGTTCTATCACTATCACCCTTCCATCCCACATGATGTCCATGAACAACGGCCAGGGGAAAGACATCGTCGCCATCGTCCTCCAATCCCTCACGGAACTGGAGGATTTGGATATCTACGGTCAGCCGAGGATTCGACTTCAGAGGCTCCTCAACGTCACCAGCCCGCGTCTCAAGCGGTTCAGGTCGAGCGTGTACATCTGCCAGGAGGTTATCGACAGTCTCGCCTCACGGCCACAGCTACGGGAATTGGTTGTGCCGGACTCGTACCCTGGATTCTGCCCGGTTGTACCGGAATCGTTCCTGCCGGGACTGGAAACCCTCTGCCTTCCGATGTGTCTCGTGCACCACGTGAGGAAGATTAATTGGGGGTTGACGCATTTGTATATCGACTTGTCTCTCTACCGCGATCTGGAAACCTTCATCCCCGGAATCGTCTCACACTTTGGGGAAACGCTCCGGAACCTGTCCCTGATACGGCTTGTGCCGACTGAGGCGTATGGGCTTTGTCCGATGATTGATCTCATTTCCGAGTTCGCAGCCAACGTTCCCAAACTGAAATTCCTCACCGTCTCGGTGTGCGAAACCTTGGTGGGTTTTCTAAAACTTGCGTGTCGCTCTTCGCACGGTCCCGGCCGCTTACGTCCGTTTTGCAGCCTCCGGGATATCTTGGACGGATAAAGACGACTGATTGGAGGGGTTTCGCGGCGTTAGAAACACTTGCGTGGTTCGCGGAAGACAGCGTCGACGTCGCTCGGCACGCGCTCGCTATACCGATGATGTCCCAGGACTGTGGATATGTCGGGGAGAAGTTCGCGGACGCTGTTCATGACACGTGTCCGGCGCTGACAAGGTTCATCTTCGTCAACGAATCCAAGGACTCCGCGGGGTACCGATGGGGAAGTGATGGGACGAGGCATGAGCTTGGCGATGTCGATGTTGGGCCGTACATGGATCTAAAGGCTTGGAGGACCCTCTGACAGAATATGTGTGTGTGGCGATAGTGTTTCCTCTCCCGGTTTATTTCTGATCCACGTTCTCTCTTCTTTTTCTCCCGGCTCCATATATCCGTCCCTTCTTATACATTCCCGCGAATCTGTACTGTATCATTTTGTCAGCCCCCGTGATATATTGATGTGGCTTGTTCGGAAAGAGAAGGCAGATTCATCAACCAACCAAGTTCACTCGGACCTGTCGAGGATCGCCGGATTACGGACAGATGCTTCTGTTGGGTTCTCACCGATGCTCAAATATATTCAAGCCATCGCCGATACATGCGATTTTTTCCCACGCGAATAAACCTTGTCCGTCCCCATCGCTCTCGCAAGACGAAGAGCTCTCTCTGCGGTCTTTGCGCATCCCCTGACAGAGGTAGGGGGGATGAATCTCTCTCCTCGGTAGCGTCTTTTCGTAACCCCCCTTCGTTTCAAGCACCATTACGGAACCCGGCCATAGAAGTGGCGTGGTTCTCTAAACGCCTCGGCGAAGACCCATTCCGGTTTTTGACACGTTTGTTGCACACGGGCGTGGTATGTAAAAAACTTGTTGGTTTTTTTCTATATCGATGGTTCGTCTGGCACCGTGGAAGGAAACGACCTACGCGAGCCCCACCCCTCTGTATTTACCTAAACTTATTTCCACAGGAAGTTATGTAGAGGTGCTGTAATCGATATTCGATATCGGCCTGGTTTCAGAATCGCACCTCCGGATTTCCAATCGGAACACACCTCTTGGTTCGTGTTGATTCTTCTCTATCCACCTTTTCAGTGCGAGGCCGTGTGTGTAAAGCTAATCGTGGAACTGGAACGCTGATCAGTGATGAATATTTTATGCAGGTCATTTCTTGGGGGTGTGCCGCGCGAGTCGGATGGGGGCGGTCCCGTTGTTGTTTTTTTCTTGTCGTCTCACCTGCCGGCAGGTGACGCGGACGTGCGGTCGACGCTAGTGTCACGAGCCCCGTGGTGGTATGTAAGGGGACATAAGGGTGTCGCCCTTTTGGGTAATTCTTCGTCTGCTGACATGTCGTTGCGGTCATACCTATAGATTCACCTCATCCTCGTTCCATCAGGCACTTGAAAACCGTAATTTGTTCTGGTTTGGCTTCTGATCGGCGTTGTGGGCTCTGGCACTCCCGTGGTCGACTTAGGATCCAAGTTTCTGGCGTGGAGTCACTTTCAATGCGGTTCGACGGCCTGAAGACCCCGATGTCACCGTGTCGGTAAAATCAAGACGTTAAGAATCGAGTTCGAGGTTAGCTAGGTACGTCTATCATACGACGGCACTCTCTGATCCAATAAAAGCTATCTACAGTTGTCGATGGACGCAGTCAACCTCGCATTACTACTAGATGTAGCCGAATTGAAAGGCTGATCTCCCGTCGATGTCTGACAAGACCAGGGCGTTTATAGAAGGTTATCACTTCGGGCCAATGTGGGCTTGTAAAAGGGCCGTTCGTTTCAACGTAGACATCCCGCCCAACGAATCCCCCGCAAACCTCCGCTATGTCGCGACATGAAGAGCCACTATGCCAGGACCACAACATCCCTCAATGTCCACGAATCTCGAGTCCACTTTGGTCGGGACATAGATCGGCCGATATTGGCCTTGGGCCCCAGTAGCCGGAGACCGAAGACGTCTTGGCTGCGGCCAAGATTGACCTCGAGCTTTCTCGCGACTGAAAGAGAAAAAAAAGACATTTTGGTCAGGATCGGCTTCGCGCATCGAAAGGTTGGTGATTGCTACTCACTCAGTTCGAGTATGCCCAGGTCGTTCCCCTTCTGTACGGTTCCGGTCGGTGTCGAGAACGGGTGGAGTTTGTGAAGGAGTGCTTGATGTCTCCCTGTCCTTCCCTTCCTCGTCGTTCATTCCCCCTCCCCCCCCCTTTAGAACATTTATCTGAGACCGCCAAGGCCCTGAAGGTGGTTCGATTGAGGTGTTGGCGGGTCAAATGGTTCCATACCCTATGAAATCATCGTTAGTTCATGGATGTTGACAAGTTTTGGCAGATTTACCAAGTCACCTTGCCGCATATCCTCCCCTCCTCCGTGTACGGGCAGAAATAGAAATTGTTTATCTGTCCCGGGGTAAGGTGCTGAACCGGTGCTTGCGGTGTCTGGAGGGCTGATTGCCCTACAAACGGTGGGGCTTGAGCCGGCACGCGGGGTTAGTGGTTTTTTTTCTTGTGGCGTAGAGTCCGCAGAAGTTAAATCCGCTGAAGTTAGAATCGCTGGGGCCGAGGTCATCGAGGGGGAACATATCGAGTATTGGTTGGGGGGTTGGAAGCTCAGGTAGCGTTCGAGAAGTTGGGAGAGTTGAGTAAGTGGAGGTGTGTTGGATTTACCTCTGAAAATTGTGGTGCTTATATATCTCCACCCCTCCGTGGTGGTAAACTACGGGACCAGAACTGTCTTTCATCCTTTCAGGAGGCCACTGATGGCTGGACGCCGTCAAAGCTTTCTTTGTGGACCATGCCCACCTTTGGCTATTTCTGGCCGCGCAAACCACCCGAATGTGGCGGAATGGGTTCTTTGGTACGAAAGTTTGGGCTGGCTGCTTGTTTGCCCTATACCGGCCCAACCGATGGATTTTCGTTCAAAATTTTACACCCGACAATGGCCGTGAGGCGTGTCTGGCGACTCGTTCAGTCGAGACCCGATGCGTGGCCCTCATCGGGCCTCCGCTGGGAAGGGACGAGGAGAACTGGAGGGGTGCGATTGCGATTCGTTGCTCGGATCAGGATCAGTTCCTCTACTGAGGCCGTGAATATCTGAGATCGAGATTGGTGGCGTGAATCATGGTCTTTCATCTCGGTACGTATGCCGGAGTCATATCGCAGAGGATGGGCTTCATCCATGAAAGGATCCATTCACTCCGGCCACCTTTCTTTCGGAGGATGAATTGATGAACGGCGAACTTTGGAGAATGAAACGAATGTTCTAGGCCATTTCTCATTGTCCCTTGCCCCTTTTCTTTCATTGCCCTGATCTACGCAGTGAGGCTGATGGTAACACGCACCTGTACCTCTTTAGATTATATATATGCGCATCCGATCTCTTTGTGAAGATCGTTACAGATATCCCAAAGAACGCCCTTTGTGAATAGTGATCAGGGCGTTTGCTCCCAGTTCCCGTGGACCAAGAACGCGGCATACCGAGGGTACGCGTATCCCGCTGCGGGCTCTCATCCCCATCATGCCGTTCGGTGTCCCCCTTTTCTCCTTGTGCCCGTCAGCCAACGTTGATGAAAATGAGTGCCGTTGAGCACAAGCTTCCCTGTTTATGCCGGTCCGTAACTGGGTTTTGGCCGGGATAGTCAGAGATGTTGATGTCATATCCCGCGATGACCCACATCCTTCCGTGGGCTCCAATCAAACGAACCCGCGTGCGCGCTTATAACTTAGTCAACTCGGCGTGCCGGGCTGGCCCCGTCATGCCGATTTCACCTGGTCCGCCGAGTGGAAAACGTTCCCAAGTTTTTTATTCCGAGTGAAATTGAATTCCAGGGCGCGAGGGGATCGTACGCGCTCCTACTCAATGAGAGGTGACCCGAGTGACTATAGTCGACCCTGCACTCGGGGGTGTTCGGAGGTCACGCTCATTACGCGAACGGAGATTTCCCCACATTCCCTCCGTTTTCTCCTCCGAGCGATCTTAACCGTGTTTGATAAAAACCTCCACTATGACAACGGAAAACTTCAAGCTCTTCACCTCTTACTCGTACTACACCAGCCATGGAATCTAGCAAATTCGTCACGTCCGAAGATGGAACAAAGATTTGGGCCGATGCCATTGGAGACCCTTCGAAACCCTCCGTCGTGTTCATCCCTGGAGCCTCGTCCAGCACTCTAATCTTTAACAAGCAATTCGAAGATCCCGAGCTTACAAAGAATCTCCACTTGGTACGACGTCCGTCATTCACTCGGAGGGGTTTGCTGACATCGGCCTGAAGGTCCGTTACGATGTTCGCGGGCAGGGTTTGAGCGACCAACCGCTCGATCCATCCGCATGGACCTCGAACAAGTTTGCGGAGGATTTCAAGGCCGTCGTTGAAGCTTATGGACTGAAGAAACCTTTCATTGCTGCATGGTGCGCCAGCTCTCGTGCGAATTCAAGGCTGACCTGTGCTGACTATCTTTCTTAGGAGTGCCGGTGGTGAGAATTCCCAATTGTAACTTCTTTGCGCAGCTCAGGCCTTACTTTTACCCAGGCGCAATACTCGCGGACATCACGACCCACCTCGGCCCGGACTTCTATTCCGGAATCATCTTCTTCGGTTCGACACCCTTTCGAAGCTGGAACACGGAGATTATGAACCCGTGGCTGGCAGGGATGTTTCCTCGTGTCCTCTCACCCGAACTCCCAGACCTTTGTTCAACCGCCAGGGACTTCGTTGAAGCCTTCGCGTTCTATCCCGAAAAGATCCATCCGGCGACGAAGCTCACTTGGATTGGGGCCTATGCGTCACAGCATCCTGGGGCGAGGACGAACTATATTACTAGGACACAGGACGAAGCCGCGCTCAAGGCTGCGGCGGGAAAGGTTCCGGTCCTGACCCTTTTGGGGAAGGACGATAAGTTCATCTTGTCGGACCGAGTGGAGAAGTTGTTTAAAGAGACGTTTACGGACGTTGAGGTTCATGTTTGGCCCGAAGTGGGGCATATTCCCTTCTTCGAGGAACCGGAAAAGACAAGGGATGCGATCCTGACGTTTGTGAAGAGGGTAACTAAGGTACGGCTCTTTCTCCTTCAAGCATCTCCCGTATCTCACGTATCTCTCGCAGGCTTGAATATTACTGTTGATCATGTAAAACTTTGAATGTGACGTCTATTGAACCCCCTGGCACAGGCCCCGCGCATCGCCTTCAGCGCCCAATCCTCCACACTCCTGTGCTAACATCAGAGGGCTAGCGACTGTTTGTTTTGCACTGTTTGTGCTCGCTCTCATTCCTCCCCCATGAACCCCCCCATTTGTCGTTGTATCGCATACGACTTCTGCGACCAAACCGTTTATCGATGTTTCCTGAATTCCCATGCTATCCAAAAATAGCTTTGGAGTTGTACGACTTCTCTCTCTCTCTCTGACTCATCGCGATAAGAGTGTCGTCGTCTGAGGGAGATGACAGAGGTTGGATGGAATTTTACGAAGTTGATCGTCAGGCAAGTGCTTTGATATCAACCATCTTCAACGGTACCATCGAGGATGAGGTATGTTGGTATTTTTTTGCCCCCGTGTTCAAAGTCATTTACGAGTTTTTTCCCCAAGAGCGTGAGTCTTTTCGACCCCGAGCGTGGCCCTTACTCGCCGATATTCCAACTATCGCGTCACCCGGGGAAGCACGAGGACAGGTTCACAGCTCCGACCACACGAGGCGCTGCCTCGTGTGCTTCATGTCGCAAATTGCCGAGCTGGAAACCGATTTTGCTGAAGCTACAACTAGCTAATCTTCAGCCGAAAACGTCAAAATCGACCCCGAAGTTCAGTGCCGAGGAAAGCCCGTGGGCGGTGGAATCCTAATGAGAATCCGTTTCCGAAGGAGGGGTGTTGATCCGAAGGTCGCGTCTTCCCATCGATCAAGACA
>Ga0307515_10002371_pt1 | contig 41099 bp, 30 predicted proteins | sample 17_EM_MG_FD_194513 | JGI IMG/M metagenome (GOLD analysis project Ga0307515, IMG submission 194513) | Populus trichocarpa ectomycorrhiza microbial communities from riparian zone in the Pacific Northwest, United States - 17_EM | ecosystem: Host-associated > Plants > Roots > Unclassified | place... | reverse complement strand
TTAAGTCATCCCTCTCTATCTCTCCATGCCATGATCATGAGTTTACACCGAGTACAGCATACACCGAGTACAGCATACACCGAGTACAGCATACACCGAGTACAGCATACACCAGGTACAGCATCCACCCAAGATTGTTTGGCTTCCCTTCATTCCCATGATTTCGAGTTGACCCCTGAATGTAGCTTCAGCGTCCGGCGTTCCTCCCTACACGATCGACTGCCATCAGCCAGCTCTCCATGAGAGCTCAAATCACAGGTAAGGTCTCCTTGTCACATTCCGACGGTTGCAATTTAACTAACTGATGAATAGAGTCTCAGCACCCGGCACGCCGTCCCTCGACCACCTCTAAGTACTCGTCCAATCTCGCTCGATCATGGCCTCCAAGTGTATCTCCAAAGTCGCTCGATCACGGCCTGCAAGTGCATCTCCAAACTCGCTCGATCATGGCCTCCAAGTGTATCTCCAGACTCGCTCGATTACAGCCTGCAAGTTAGTACGAGCATGGCCTCCAAGTGTATCTCCAAACTCGCTCGATCACGATCCTGGAGTGCATCTCTAAGTTCACTCGCTCACGGCCTCCAAGTGTATCTCCACGTTCGCACGATCACGGCCTCCAAGTGCATCTCCAAATTCACTCGATCATGGCCTCCAAGTGTATCTCCAAACTCGCTCGATCATAGCCTCCAAGTGTATCTCTAAACTCGCTCGATTACGGCCTCGAAGTTCACTCGATCACGGCTTCCAAGTGGATCTCCAAATACCCTCGATTACCGCCTCCAAGTGCATCTCCAAACTCGCTCGATCACGGCCTTGGAATGTATCTCTAAGTTCAGTCGATCGTCATTTTCAGGCGCACCTCAAATTGCTCTCAAGCACCGCCTGCAGCCAGTCCAGATATACCGTGTGTAAATGGGTTGCTATATAAATACATAGATGAGAATACAAACTGAATACATGAGTTTTAAAAATCGTTGAACGATAAGTAGTAGCTATGATTTCCAGCTGCACCAGCAGCGTTCCCAAAGAAGATGTTTTTCCCAAACTGCTCAACAGTGATTCGAGGTGCTCCCAGGCTTGTCGTCCGCGCTCCCAGACTTGTCGTCGGCGCTCCCAGACTTGTCGCCGGTGCTCCCAGGTGCTCCCAGGTGCACCCAAAGTTCTCTCCGGCGCACCGAGGTGTTCTCAAACTTATCACAATCACTCCCATGGTACTCCTGTACCAGTCATCAGAGATCCCACTTACTCCGAAGGCCGGCCGGAATGCCCTCCTAGGGTCTGATACTCTCCTGAAATTGACGCATCTAAGTTTACACTCCACATCCTCTCAGACACTCCTGGAGACTTCCAGTGACTAAAATACATTTTGCTGATGTATCTACTGATCATAGATTGCTAAATAACATTCCGTAATTGAATCATTACTATTGATAAAGCCATAATGATTAACATGTAATATAGCTGTTCAATTGAAGGACAAATAAGATGTACCACTGGCTGCATTTTGCCGATGATTTATTGTCTTTGCAATAACACAACTCAGTCTTATCTTCTTCTTTGCAGATGCAATCCCATTTGTCTGCCCACAAGTGATAGTGTTTCCAGTGATCTTTAAACACATTATCATTAATCGTAAGTGATTTGCTGTGAATACCCGATTGTCTGTACTATTCAACACAAGGTTCCGGTGAATCAGCTTCCGCATGGAATATCGGATTGTTCGAATCCTTTTCAGGTTTGCCCCAGCAAATTAAATTCGTTGAGCCGAATATATTCTGTGGTTCGTATTCGAATATATATGGAGTATAACCGGCTAACTCAAATATATTAATTGGCATATAGTTGATTCATTCTGAATATATAGACCTCAAGTGGCTGGTCAGAGATTTTATATCGTGAATAGATGTTGGTTTGCGGGCTCTGTATATCAGGTCCTTTCTAATATTCAGGAATGTATTGCTTTGCTTTTATAATTTCTTTATTTGTAATCGGGATTCTATATGGTAGTGTAACAATAAAATACGGTAGTTTAGTTGAGACTACTACCAATCCGAATTTTGGTGATCTTTGCAAGAATGCTCCTTGGTTCTCAAGTTCTTTATAAGCTTTAAGCTCGTCTTCTTGAAAATGTCGTATATTAAAATGCTTCGAATGCCGAGGAGCGTATAGAGCCAATATACTCTACTGTTATGGGGGTGCTTTACCCTAAGTAACTCTACTTCCCACTATTGTAAGTAAGTACTAGGTTCACGGCCGTAGGTCCTAATCCTGTTTCTTAATCTTCTCATCCTGAAGGAGGTGTCCCTTTTACCAAACACACAGAGTTAACACAACAGGTGGTCCGATGAGCTCCTGGCCTATCCAAAGGCCAAGCGCTGGGTTGACACTCTCGGGCTATGGCCCTATGATGGATCTCCTTCTTACTAATTCTCTTGATCTGAGCTCTGCAATCCTTCCGATTCTTCTTCATTGTATTTAGCCTCTTACAGTAACCCATTTGGTGATAGCTTATCACTTTGCACTTTGACATAAATTCTTGTAGGAACTCCTCACAATTCCTATGTATGATATCCTGGTCTGCAGACCCTGAAGTCATGGACTGCTCGTCCCGTATGTCCTGAGGGTTGCTTTTCGCACCTAGTTCTGCTCGCTCTGGTAGACTGTCGATATGGTTTAAAAGACCTTGTGGTGAACCGGAAATAGCTGCTAGCCACAGAACGCAGTGAGCTGCAAATAATAATTGACGTTCTCGACTGGACAATAGGATCTTTTCAAAAGTGTATACAATAATGTCTTTGTCGTTTTCAAAGGTTATCGTCATCAGCAGCCATTCTGTTGGTTTCTCAAAAATAAGAATAGTAAGGTGCGGGGCGGCCCCTACACAAAGCTAGTAATATTGATATTAGGTATAGGTATCATATAAACGCAATAATATATCACATCATTCTTCGCTGGTAGGTATCAGTCGTCTCCCTTTGTTGCTTTCCTTCATTGTCAGAACAATGTGATCTCTTTATAGTCAGGTTTCCACTATATCATTTCCCCACTTTATAGCTTCCCATCTGTGCCTTACATTCCAGCGAATGCGCTCTTTTCCGACTATGAGTATTTCACTTATAACCTTCAACCTGTTTGCGCCTTACGTTCCACATCAATGCGCCTGCCATGCAGCATGATATACAATTAATCAAATCATAACTTCAAATTGGACATCTCACAACACTTGAGTGGCAGTTGGAATTAATAACTCCCTGAGCTATTAATCTGTCTTTCCAAGGATTTTATTGGTGACCCACCTATACCATGCAACCATAGAACATGAACGTGTCAACTTGTATCAATATACGAGATCGCATAGCCATCCACAGCACTCAAACCAATCAGTGAGGTTCGTATTAGGCTAATGCCAAAGTTATAGTTCCCTCAGTACGTCATGCTAAAGTCGAGAGTATTCTCCAGAGCAGAATGTACCTTACCGAATTCCTATGCTGTTACAAGTCAGGGTGAAGAGCCCTCGTAGATGCATATTGACTGAAACTGCCGGCATGATACACATGCGTCCCGCTAGTATCCAAGAAATGAAAGAAGATAAAAACCACTTGCACTGCTGATGATCTTGTCTATCATCTCAGTAAGGCTTGGTGGCTGCAAGAACTCTTGCCAGTCACAACTGTCTGCAATCTTCTCCTGACTAGTATAAACCCCCGCTAAAGAGTGTACTACTGGCTACGTGAATCTCCCATGGTATAGGTGTTATGCATGAGAACTTTAAGATATGTATGCATCCGGTCTTATCAAGTACCATTGTCACTGCTAAGGGAGAACCCCTAACAATGACAATGAATCTTAGTCATGCAGTCTACTTGTCGTGTCATGCAGAAACTGATGAATTGTTAAAAGCTCACTTGCTTGAATAATCGACAAGAATAAGCCTTGTAATATAGATAAATTTTATTTTTATTTGTTCAACAATTTCTACTATCTGATGTCACAGATTACTTTGATGAATCAGTTTGAACTGATCTGTCAATATATGCAGCCAAAATTCTGATAGCAATAATTTATTATATCAAGTCCCTCATGGGCAAGATGTTGTGTAATCGAAACTTGTAGATGCTACATTGACACAGCTATAGTTTTGCAGTCTACATCACATGTTGTGTGGAAACAGCAGATTACATATTAATAAATGGCGTTCTAGCATATTCGATATGATTAAACCTCAGGATATGAATCCTTACTGATTTGTTTGATTCACTAAATCCTGGAATCAGATATCATAGATTGCTTGGCTGAATCACTCAGAACTGATTTGTCAAAAAAACAGCTAAAACTGTAAGAAAAGTAATGCAATATAGCTATTTCCTCATTTGCAAGATATTGTGTGACGAAAAATCGTTGCCATTCTCTGGATGCTCTCTTGCAGTCCTATAGTCTATATGTCTTATCAAACAAAATAGGAGATTTCATTGTAACAGCTGGCTTCGATGCCTGCTCAACAAGAATATGACGAGCGATACAGATGAATTGTGATTTAATTTCTCAAGTAATGGCCAACCTGAAATTTCCAAGGTTACGCAGATGAATCAGTTAGGACTGAATGGTTGGTAAAAACATCCATAACTCTCATTTGCTAATGCAATTCACCTTGTCCCATTCTTAAAAGATATTGTGTAAGTAAAAAACATTGATGCTTGGTTTCCACTCACATTGAATTTTGCCGTTTCCATGGCTTATGCTGCGAAAAGAGCAGATTTCATTGTTATGGCTGACTTTCATGGTTATTCAATAGGAATATACCACGCAACACAGATAAATTGTGATTTTATTCCTTCAATAGAGTCTGACATCGAATTTCAGAGGATAATAAGATGAATTGGGTAAGTCTGATTTGTTAATCACAGTAGTCATAACTCTAATAATACTAATACTATATACCTGGTCCCTTGAGTGCAAGATATTGTGTAATCAACATTTGTTGATGATCTATTGATGCTCAGTTTTTGTCCTCCAGTCCACATTTCTTGCTGTGTGAAAACAGAAGATTTCAAAATAATGGCTGGTTTTTATACTTATTTGAAAGAAATATTTATTTATTAGCTTTTGTACTACATATTTCAGTATCACTATATTCTATATATAATGGCAGTAACATGTGTAATTTGATTGACAGTTCATCTTGCAGTTGAAACATAACTGTTTATTGTTATTGCGTTTTTGACTGGCTTTGCAATGTATAAGGATAATGAAGTAACTGTATATTGTATATATCTCCCTTTTATATCTACCTGATTGTGCCAAATATTAGTGGTATTCAATATAGACTTTCTGAGATCGCCATCATGTGTACCAGGTCTGAGCTGTCAAGGTGTCTAGGCTTAGAGTTCCAGGGGTTATAAAAACACCTGAACAAATTGATTTTCAGAACTAGAATGATGGATCAAATCAAGCTATATAATTGCATAGACTACAAGCTGGAATTGCAGAAGCAAACTTGACAAGAGACTAGATCCAGGATCACAGGAGTGAACCGAGGTTGCTCCCAAAACTATTGCATTCGTTTGAAAATGAGAGAACAAGGGAAGAGAAAACTAATTCTCCACTAAAACCAGGTGGGGAACAGTGTCCATGTTACTGAAACCGGGATTTAGTATTCCCTTCACACCGGATGTACAGCACTTGATGGGCATTACCAGTGGACTATGGCATATTACCGTGAGTTACAGTATCATACTGTATACTCCCTTGCATTTTTACACCGTGCGAAAATGTACATATGGTATCAGGAAAATACAGTTCGCTATCGTGACGAGCCTCCAGAGCACTCCATCAGCAAAATGTATTTTACTCACTAGAAGCCTCCAAGAGGGTCTGAGAGGATGTGGAGTGTAAACTGAGATGCATCAATCGCAGGAGAGTATGAGACCCTCGGAGGGCATTTCTGCCAGCCTTCAGAGTGAATGGGAGCACTGGCGACAAGGTTGGGAGCCCCATCGACAAGCCTGGTAGCACCTGCGAGTGCCGGCGACAAACCTGGGAGCGCCTCGAAGTACGACACGGTAGGTGTGGGTCAAATGGTGGACTTCCAAGGCTAAAAGCAAATTGCCAAAACTCTTGACAATCTTCTGCAACGCATACTCGGCTCGTGTATATCGATGTCTGGGCACTCATGGCCCAGCCTCTTGTGTGTATAAGGGAAGTAATGGTTTATAGAGTAGATAGAATATTTAAGAATATTTAAAGATCGTCTTCGGTGCTTCTGTGTTGACTGTTGGCCTCCTTCTGTCATCACCGCAGCAATGCTGTCCCTTTGTATCCATCTTCATAGGCCTTGTGTCTCCACACCTCGATGCTACAATTATGGTGATTATAATATTGTTATCTCGGTTGCGCCAGTAATGCGCTCGGTGAATGAACACCATGCCTCCCAAAGGTCATCGTGTTCAGGCAATGCGGTTTCACAGTGTTCCACTCCTGAACACATCAGGCCATCCATCGCGAGATATCATCTTTAGCCAATTCGCCCAACAGAGTTCAACTTTGACATCGTGCTAACGTGTGAGCCGGTAGTTGGAACATCTACCAACCAAGTTGATAATGCTTATCGCGTCATGAATCCCTCATACAGATGAGATATTTAATTGCGTCTTCGATTCAATCGGCGACCAACCGATACTATTCCAACCCAGGATATTGACACCTCAGCTCGTATCCCATATGAGCTTACATTGCCATCCAGACTACTCAAGCTAATGTATAGTGTTCGCTCCAGCCAGGTGCCAACGCTATTATTCCCTCAGTTACGTCATGCCAAGGTCGAGACGATTCCCCTGACCGCCGACCGGAAAGTGCTCCGCTGTATCCTTGCCCGTTACAGGTAGGATTGAACAGTTCTCTTAATCGCATATTGACTATCTACTGCCGTGCATGATAACCATGCATGTCCCACAAAGTATCCAGGTGTGCACAAAGACGCAAACTACTAGCGCTGCTAATCACTTAAGTGATTCCAGCAAGGCTTGGCAGCTGCGATCTCAATCGCCGAACACTGAGTTCATTCATACTCTTTGCGCGACGGATATGAATTCCCGCTAAGGAACATATCCTTGACCACTTGAATAAATACCTGCATAGGTGTTATGCATATCGTGGATTTGAATGCAGTCAGTATTCATAAATCAAGTATCATTATCGCTTTTAAAGGACAACCGCTAACAGAAGATGAGAACGATGTGGAGGATCACGAGCGGAAATGAGGAATCTGGGGTATGACTTGCCTGTTTGGGTTTAGAAGACCTCCTATCGGTGTAAATACATGCCGGATCGGGACTCGTACCTGCTGTATTGGGGATGTTAAATTTAGTTGCACAAAAAATTCTCTTAACTCCCAGTTTCTCATGATGATTTCCCGCATACCCTCTCATCTCTCTCTTTCTTGTCCTCAACTCTCACATCACCTAAGAACACGATGTTAAGTCATCGCTCTCTATCTCTCCATGCCATGATCACGAGTTAACACCAAGTGCAGCATACACCGAGTACAGCATACACCGAGTACAGCATACACTGACTACAGCATACAACGCATACTGCATCATCCCAAGATCGAATGTCTCCCGCTCCCAGCCAGTGTTACATTTCTCGGCAGACCATGTTGTACTCAATTCTCTAAATTCGGACAATTACGAGTTTACCAATGAATAGAGTCTCAACTCCCAACGCGCCTCCCTCCCGAACTACTGCCTCCAGATTGACAGCCTCCTAGTACTCCTCCAATCTCGCTTGATCATGGCCTCCAAGTGCATCTCCACACTCGCTCGATCACCGCCTCCAAGTGTATCTCTAAAGTCGCACGATTACGGCCTCCAAGTTCGCACTATCACGGCTTCCAAGTGCATCTCCAAACTAGCTCGATTACCGCCTCGGAGTGCTTTTCCAAACTTGCTCGGTTACGGTCTCCAAACTTGCTCGATCATGGCCCCCAAGTGTATCTCCAAACTCGCTCGATTACGGCCTTCAAGTTGGCACTATCACGGCCTCCCAGTGCATCTCCAAACTCGGCCGATTACGGTCTCCAAACTCGCTCGATCACGCCCTCCAAGTTCGCACGATCATGGCCTCCAAGTGCATCTACACACTCAGTCGATCATGATCTCGGAGTGCACCTCTAAGTTCACTCGATCACGGCCCTCAAGTGTATCTCCACAGTCACTCGATTACGGCCTCGGAGTGCATCTCTAAGTTCACTTGATCAAGGTGTGGTGATACGGTGGAGCGAGAAGGCAGACAACCCATCATAAACACTCCGCCTCACCTCGCATGGTATCCGAAAGGAATTCCTCAGAAAGAGCAATTCTAGCTCGAGGAGCGTAGGAAGAGGGTGAGAGGATATGAATGGATACCCGGCCATGATGAACCACACAGATTGGGTGGATCTACCAAATCTCGGCAAGAGTGCATGAGACCAAGAGCTGGGAAAGATAGACTTGGTATTTCGTATATTGAGATGATGTCTATCTACGCCGGGGTATTCCAAATATATACTGCCTGTCGCTGAGTCCATCTTCATTATCCCTGTATCTCTTTATGTATATATATAGAGAGACTTAGGTAATACATGCCATATTATGATGTAGCGAATCATGTGACTGTAACAGACCAATATGATCGATGAAATGACTTGTGGTTATGGAACTGTAAGAACCACTGGTGTGAGAATACGGCACCAAGTCTCCCGCAGAGCTTGTACAGAGGTCTTAGCTGCTTTCGAAGTCTCCCGCAGACCTGCGCAGAGGTCGCAGCAGCTCCTAAATTTGACTATCCAAATAGTCAAATTTCGTAGCATCCTGAATGCACCTCCATCACTGCAGGTGCTTTCAGGAGCACATGTGAATGCTCTTGCAGAGTCTGAGAGCACTTTGCAAAGCTCCAGCGGGGGCTGGGAGCATCTGGAAGTACTTAGATGCATTGGCAAGGGCTACCGGAGTGTCTGGGAGGATTGCGTGTTGCTTCCGGACCGAATTACGTTTTGCTGATGGCAAGCAAGGGATTTTGTAGATCTTGTTTCACGATCACGACGTATTTGTTTAGATGATATTACGGTATCTATTCTCCAGCTAACTATGTGTATCTATCTACATCCGGTCGAGGGGACTCGCAGGGGGTGTTCATGCGGGCTAGGCAGGGGTGATGAGGCACACTCGGAATGAATGATGGAGCTCATGAGGAGGGAGCTGATCAGGTGCACACGGAGGGGGTGAGCGTGTGGACTCGGAGTGGGTGATCGAGCTAGCGTGGAGGGAGTGATTTTGCAGGCCTACAGAGAATAATCAAGCACACTCTCAGAGAGGGATGATCGAGTGCACTCAGAGGGGGTGATCATGTGGGCTTGGAGCTGATCGAACACACTTGCAGACAGTGATCAAGCTCACTTGGGGGTGAACGCAGAGGCAGTAGATGAGGGCTGGCAGGAGACGGTGCTCCGTAGGCAGTGGATCGGGGTTGACCAAACAGGAACTGACACTGCATTCAGCGGTTAACTTGAAATTGTGAGAACTGAAAGAGAGAAAACATAACTTGTGCTCTTAGAGAGCTAGTGGGAGCTGGCTGCAGACGATTAATCGTGCCAGGCGGGAGATTGTACCTGGGAGCTGGCGACGATACAGCAAGGCTGGCCGCAGAGATCCAGGTGGAAGACATTTAATTGCGGCTGGGGAGTGTATTCCATGGTATCTCGTGATCTTACCATTCGAAGGTTCAGGGGGATGACTTAACTTCAAGTTCTCAAGTGCGGGTAGAGTAGTGAACAAGATAGATAAAGTATTGGGATGGCGATTGGAGTAGATGGGAACAAATAGGGTTACTCATCTAGAGTAGCTCGATCTTACAGGGTGTTGTGTGTGTCAGTGACCATTCCTAACTCGATCCGGATGGTTGTACTACATATTTCCATTACACTCCCCATTTCCTCGCAGCATGATCCCTATACTCTCTCAATCTGATTCACCATTCTACAAGTACATGAGAAGTCAAAGTTAAGTCACCACTCTATACTGGCCAATCGTAGGTTCACGAGTTAACACTGAATGCAGTCTCCGGCCAGCTTCAGTTGAATATCTTCTACGCATATCTCCCCAGCCACCACATGAGCACCGTCGCCAGAACCCAATCAGAACCCAGCAGGCTCCTGAGCACCATCTCCAGCCACCCCTGGTTGATCATTTGCAGCCAGCTCCCCACTAGCTCTCTGAGAGCAAGAGGTGCGTTTGCCCTCCCAGTGATCAAGGTTTCGAGCTAGCCTGGAAATACAGCCTTAGCTCCCAGTCAGCCGAAATCGACTGCCGACCAAGCACCGTTCTGCAGTCAGCCTATCTTGATTGTCACCAGCCAGTTTCCAAGCACCAGTTGCAGCCAGCCCTGATCGACCGCCTCCGAGTGCATCCCCAATTGTGCTCAATTGCCCCCTACAAGCATGCACAATCAACTCCTCTGAGTGCACTCGATCATCCCCCTACAAGAGTCTGCTTGATTGTTCAGTCCAAGGTCACGTGACATACCGTTGGAATGCACTCAATCGTCCCCCTGCGTGAGTGAACTTGATCACCCCCTCCGAATATGCTCGATCTGCACCCTCTGAGTGTGTTCAATCATCCCCTCCGAGAGAACTTGACCGGACGTACTTATATAGCCATACTAGTGAATAGATGCCATATTATCAATGGAGCATATACTTTATCATCATGCTGCAGACTCTGACAACTGACCGGGAGCTCTGACAAGAGCTGAGTGATCATACAGGTAGCCTCTGACAAATGACCCATGACGTATTCAAAAGCTCTCGCTATAACATTGAGAGCTTGTAGCTAGTGTCGGGGTAATGTAGAATTAACTTAGAACTAGCACCATCAGCTTACTGTCTGTGATGGTGTATCACATGTGGATTATGCGCATTAAGCTTAATGGTTCTCGGGTGAATTCGACTATCCGCCGTTACGGCTGTTACGGGAGGGTACTGGAAGTTATATAGCTTATGGTAGATTACACAAGACCGAGCAAGTTATTCCTGAGGTGATGTCTACAAGCTGCGAGCAATCAAGTGGTTCCAGGGTAAACCAATCGAATTGACTATGGTGCATTGTGTGTCAATCATCGTTGATGCTTGTAAGCCCGTCACAAGTTGAGTGATGCAATCAATATTGGTACATAGACCATTTTCTATGTACAGAAGTGAATGTTAATGGTGTGGCAGCTGAAGGATTGCTAAAGCTAACTATGTAAGCAACCTGCAGAGCCCCACAAATGCAGTAGAGTCGCACCTTAACATGACCACCTGCATCTTGTCTGGTTTGTAGCAATTCTTGCTCTTACTCCAACTTTGACAATCATCATATTCAGTCCAACCTTGATATCATTTCTCTCTGTAGCCTGAGAGGTATTGGGACTTGGATACTGACATTCTTAATTTTGGGTGAATTTCCTTTGAATTGTACTTCACTTTGCACTTATTCCTCTTACACAGTCATCATACTCATGAGATTATTTTGTTGGGCATTGGCATTATACCGTATTTAGTCTTTCAAATTTCTGGCGACAGGTAGGGAAGTTCAATATTGGCATGGAACAATTACCAGGGACTGTCGTCAGTATCTCCTGTTACATAAGTGTTACCAGAGTGTTTTCAGAATTATCCACAATGGGCTTGGGTCAATTTTGGATTTTCAAGCGTTGTGGTTGACACTGAAAAATGCGGTTAGCCATATGGCAAACAGTAAGTTAAGTGCAACATGTTACTATTATGCCAATGAAGGCATCATGGTATACCAGTTGTCCTCAGCAAACCTCACACCCTGCAGACTAATTGACTTATTGAACAGGCAAATTAAGTACTATAAGCAAAGATCCTTGGGGGAATGACAGTAATGGAATCAATACAATGGTGGTGGCCATGCTCTCAATGAATCCACAGGTTCTACTTATCAACAGGAAAGAGTCCATGCGAGGTTGTCTTCAAGCAACTAACCCCAAACCGGAGCACACACTATGCGTAACACACATACTATATCGTCATCACTGTCAATTGTGGAGAAACAATTTTTGGACTATCATCCAGGGAAATGCTTGCTGTTATCTAAGCTAATGGTGACATCCAATTTTCATTTGTCAAGAGCAAACTAATCCGATTATCTCCCTTTGGTCTCATCGAATCATCGTGGCTCTGAGTTATGATCACAGAACTGAGTGATGACGTGTACATTCTTGTGGACATTTTCTTAGTCAAGCTCTTTCTTCATCAGCAAAATGTATTTTAGTCACTGGAAGCCTCCAGGGTAGTGTTAGCAACGGGTCCGGGTGACCCGCCAGCGGTCTGGGTTTGGACCGCAAAAACGGGTCGGTTCGGTTCCAGACCCGTCCAAAAACCTGACCCGGAGATTCTTGGCGGGCCAAACCCGGACCCGTACCCGTCAACCCGCGGGTTTCCCCAGGTTTGGCTAGATCCGTCGAATCCAATCTCCGGTTCTGCATTTCGGATTTAACATTGATGGTCGCATTCAGATATGCTACTGTTAATGGTGAAATATTGACATTGGTATGTCACGGTAGATTTTCGACGTATTAGCCGCCTTAATATTCAAAACAAGCATACCGACGCGCCCAACCACATCCTGAAAATGAGCGTCAACAGAGCGTCAACAGAGCATCAACGATATTTGGTCTTGCAATCTGTTTAGCCTATAATAGAAGCCAATAATTCCTCTATGACTGACTACAACCTATCGGAGGTGTGATTTCCCAGGACACATAACAAGAAATCGTTGACGCTCTGTTGACGCTCATTTTGATGATGGGGCAGGGAGGGTATTGCAATCCGTTTTGCCTATAAAGACAGCCAATAATTCCTTTATGTCTGACTACAACCTATCGGTGGTGTGATTTCCCAGGACGTATGACCAAAAATCGTTGACGCTCTGTTGACGCTCAGTTTCATGATGGGGCAGCGAGGGTATTGCCATCTGGTTTGCCGTTAAAGACAGCCAATGATTCCTCTATGACTGACTACAACCTATCGGAGGTGTGATTTCCCAGGACGCATGACCAAAAATCGTTGACGCTCCGTTGACGATCATTTTGCCATGGCTGTATCCGCAATATGCAATCATTTAATTTGGCACAGTCCATCATTCACATTGTTTTGGCTGCCTTTCTGGCGTTGTTGTTTACTTTCTTCTTGAACACTACGTTGTTCTTTAATATTACATAGATATATATAATAATAATCTCCAAAATCCCGTGTCATTCACTCAATGCTCGTCATCAGTTGCAGGATCGCTCAATCCGCTGCTCTTGTCTTCGAAATGATTGTTAGCTGTATTGCCACACCACAGAAAGTGTACTAACGTTCATCAGTCAGGATATCTGGATCAAAATCGGGAGCGTGCTCGGTTTCCTGATCATCAAAAAATTCCGTACTGCGAAGGGCTGTATTTGAATACGTATATCCTGTGTGCAAATTGATGATTTGAGAAGGTCGAACTCCGGAAATGTTAGTGGTTGGGGTGGCTGACGTGCCGGGCAGTGGGGGAGTCAACTCTGGAGTCCGCTCGCTGCGTCGGTCGGGTGGAGGTGCACCTGTTCCTGTTCTTCTCCAGCCGGAATGCGGATGCTTTGTGGTGCCATTGTGGCAAGGAGGGCAGCCGGACGTTTGGCTTTGACGAAGCATTGCCGGGTGTCTTTGTATCGCAGCATTCACCTTTTTGTGAGCAGGAAACTCGACACCACGCTTCTTCTCTTCTCGGACCTCGGTCCATGGTTTCTTAGTCAGGTATTTCGTATCCTCGATTGCAGCGCGCAAAAACCCTTCTTTGGCCATTTTGGCCATATTCAACAGCAGGCACATGTTGGACTGTTCCAGCTGTACCTGACCTCGTTGCCTTGCCATAGTTGCAGACAAGTTGAAACCCTACGAGACATTAGTTGCTGCTTCTAATAATGAAATTCGGCTGTTACCTCTACCATATAAGCTACCGTGGCCTCCTCTAAGGTGATTAATGCCTGCTTCGTACACTGACGGGGATGCTTTTCAGGAAATTCATCTGCGAAAATCCCAGAGCTGACAACATCATGATGTTTGATTTTGCGGACTGTGCAGACAAATGCCTTTGTCGACCATGGAGGGTTCCCGTTATGGACAGCGATAAATTCGTTACGTAGCTCTGTACGGACACCCACTGTATCTTATACAGTTAATTGACCACCGTTTGCCTTGATATGAATATACTCACATCCCACTGCATGCTGCTTCATAATTTTCCTGCTTCCAGTTTTGCGGACGATTTTTAAATCTGCATCCTGTGTCATATATTTGGTGGCTGCATTGGCAGCGTCGCGGTGAACTAACTTGTGTCTGCGCTCTTGTGGTGTGCCAAGAATGTCCGTCTTTGATGTGGCGCCCGCCCATTGGCCGGTATTCGATCCGCTCTCACCTGGCGGAGTTGGTTGTTGATCCATGATGTGCTGTTGAGGAATAGAAGAGGAAGATGATACCGAGAGGAAGTGGGAAGCCCTGAGGACTATATAGTATGCTTCTTGTCAGAATGAAATAAGTTGCAGCCAACATGATCGTTATGCTCAAGATGAATCCTGCTGAGAATGGCTGCAAGTTGCAGGGATTTCCCACCGCCCCGCAATTTGCAAAAGGTTGGTCTGATGATGTTTGTTTGGTCACAGGGATAAACTTCGGTGTACGACCGCCAGAATTGCCTAATCGCTACGTATTAATTGGATGATGCTCGAGGGAAAGGACGTCTGGTGATGATTGTCTCAAATAATCCATGGGATATTGCATGAGAATGACGCTAACAATCATGTCATGTTGTAGGGTTAGCATCACTATTCCTGATTCATTGACAGTCAAGAGGGAGATTTTGCTTTGTTCAAGATGAGTAAACGTACCAACCTTGACATGAAAGACGCAGCTTGCCTACATATTGTCCATAACTTGCAACATCCAACATCTCGCCCAACAACGAATTCCACGCAAACAACAATGGCCAATGTTCGGAAAAAGATCATTTCGCCACTTCCGGCTGGCAGATACGGCAAATCGACAAAGCGGTCAACCCAACGATGTCATCATGTGAATGAATGCAAGAGCGGCTTGGAAGCAGAGAGAGTCCGAGCACTTGGGGCATTGCGCAGCTTGAGATCCAAAAAGAAACTTGCGGCGGAGAAATGACGAGAAACGCACTGCTTAAGCAATAACGAGAAAGAGAAATGGATTGAGGATTATGCTCAGAGAGAGACTGCTGGGGCAAGAACGGGAGTTGAAGACGCAGAGGCAGCACTTCAGCAAGAGCAGGACGATATGAAGCATGCGGAAATGGTGGGATTGAGGAACAGAGAGCTCAAAAAAAAGTCTAAGGAGATGATGATTGCTATCGGAGACAGTCTGAGTGATCTTGCAAGTCCCGACGATGGGGAGGAAGGGGAGTATGAGGATGATGAAGAGACTGAGCAGGGCAAGCTGAGCGAAGATGACAAACCCGGCTGGGTGATGGGCCCAATCACCAAAACGGTAGGGCAGCACATGGAGAGGTTTTGGCAGAAGCAGATGAAGCTCGACGAATTGACTCAACCGGGATGGGAGGATGCAGCCGACTAGTTCCGTGAACGAGATAAGAAGTACGGCACATTCGATTGGAGGGTTCCGGCAGTCCTTCAGCTGCAAACGGATAATGATGGTCCAGCACCTCCACCGACAACATTTGGAGAGCTTATGGAGAGTGTTGATATTGTCCCCGGAAAATCGCAAAGGCCGCAAGTGACTTCTCGACCAGGACTTTGTCATACTAGGCTAGGTTCAGTGAAGCCGCAGTCAAATTTGAGCATACGTAGCAGTGAACCTGCTGCGGAGCCCGATTCCTCAACGTTGCCGAAAGCGAAGTCAGTTGAACCTGTAAGCTCTGATGAACCAGTAAGCTTTTACCCGTGCATATAGCCTCCAGCTAATTACCATATAGATATCGGATTCCGACGAAGAGATGGTGACGGCTCCTGTGTCTGCGGAAGAATAGATATGCATACTGTAATTTGTGATGTCCGATCGCGCTGAAAAGCAAGTTGTTTACCAATTTCGCTACGTGTCAGCTTGTTCTTGATTTCAGTGACAAAATTGTGAGACATGATAATTTGTCTCTGCATGTGCAGGGGTCGAATGCACCATGTGAAAGTTCTAGAATTCACATCGCACTGTAAGATGGCCAAAATGAGCAGTTTCTTTCTGCAAGTTACTATGAAGTGACAATGCAAAAGCAATATTAGTGACGAAATGTGATACCAAAATTTAAGTGAGCGATGTCATACATTTCATAGAAAGAGCGGTCAGTGCGCATGACGAATCGATCTGAATGACATCCGTCATGGTAAATGCATCCATGTATCGAACTGCATAACTCTCCGCACAGACCTGGTGCACATGGGTGAGATATTTGAAATTTCTTGTAGTACGTCATGGAAATCGAGGAGAAAAAGCCGGATAAGGAATGGTGAGGAAGTCGAGCTATATTTACCAAAAACTAGTGAAATGAACCACATGCCGTCAATTGCCGGCCGAAAGCGCGGGAATGAGATAGGGCCACGTCATCTCATAGTTAGATAGCGTAGATAGCATTCGATTAGAAATTGAGAGGTAACAAAACTCCCGGATGCAAACGATAATACATACAAACTCAATGATGGAGGTCAATGCCGATGATATGATTGGTTGCATACCATTATTGAGTGTACAAAGGCTGTTTTGATGTGATTAATGTAAGCGTCGACAGAGTGTCAACGATTTCGAGTCTTACACATTCAGCAATCAATGGGCCGCATTGTCACATCCTTCCAAAGTGGATGTAGATGTCGGCGTTATGGCGAAAAAGGAAAATGACATGCTCGATGCCACATCCTAAAAATGTGCGTCACCGGAGTGTCAATGATCTTTGGCATTGCGTCATGCAACATCCAGTAGGCTGCGCGGTTACTGTACATCATAATCGAAATATCGGCTGCCTTTCCCTGGAACAATGGTGGACGCATCATTTCTACTATGTTTTAAAAATGAGCGTCAACAGAGCGTCAACCACTTTTGGCCTTGTATCTTGGAAAATGCATGAGCTGTGCGGCGATGTTACCCCATAATCGCACTATCGGCCGTCTTTCTGCGCAAAACCTCTTGCAACAACATTGCTACTGAGTCCTAAAAATATGCGTCAATGGAGCGTCAACGACTTTTGGCCTTGTATCATGTGATATCCTAGGGCTGTGCAGCTACATTGAGAGATAGTCAGATTATCGGCTGCCATTCTAGGCAATAATGGTTACTACGACATCGCAACTATGTCCTCAAAATGAGTGTCAACAACTTTTGGCCGTGCATCTTGGAACATCCGAGGGCAATGCGGCGACATTAACACATAATATAATTATCGGCCGTCTTTCTAAGCAAAAATGCTTTCGACGACATTGTCAGTATGCCCTAAAAATGAGCGTCAACATAGCGTCAACGGAGCGTCCACCACTTTTGGCCATGCATCTTGGAAAATTGGAGTGCAGTGCAGCGACATCAACAGATAATCGAACTATCGGCCGTCTTTCTAGGCAAAAATGCTTTCGACGACATCGTCACTATGCCCTAAAAATGAGGGTCAAAGGAGCGTCAATGACTTTTGGCCATCCATCTTCGAAAATCCGAGGGCAGTGCTGTGACATTTACACATAATCTAACTATCGGCCATCTTTCTAGGCAAAAATGCTTTCAACAACATTGTCACTGTGCCCTAAAAATGAGCGTCAAAGGAGCGTAAACGACTTTTGGCCATGCATCTTGGAAAATCGGAGGGCCGTGAGGTGATATTGACACGTAATCGAACTATTGGCTGTCTTTCGAGGCAAAAATGCGTTCGACGACATGGTCACTATGCCCTAAAAGTGAGCGTCAACCGAGCGTCCACGATTTTAGGCCTTCCATCTTGGAAAATCACGGGGCTATGCGACCACAATGATCTACCATCCCACTATTAGCCGCCTTTCTAGGCAAATATGCTTACGACAAGATTGTAACCATGTCCCAAAATGAGCGTCAACGGAGCATCAACGATTTGTGCGCTGGCATCTTAGATAATCTAACTGAAATGGAACGCAGATAAACCGCAATGGTTCTATCGACAGCCTTTATTGGCACAATGCAACTGACAATATCGCGTCCACCTCGTACATTTCAGCGCCCATGGTGCGTCAAGGCTCCATACGCTACACAGCAATGAACTGCATTATACTGTTCATAAATGGAGTTTTACGCGGTCAGTCGTGGCAATCTGTCCTTGGATTCAACTACACAAATATGCATGCAATGTCTTACTGATCTGATTATTTTCCTTGTAGCTGTAGAGTCAATATTTAAGATCCCACAGTCGGCCTTATTATATCGTTATTGTCAGCAGACTCTCGAGTCGGAATACCCAGCATCCTATTTCTTACCGCCATGTCCGATACATTATCTTTGAACACATCATTGCTCGAGGTAATGATCTTTTCCAAAAATGAATGTGTCTTTATTCGCGATTTGACCGACCTTAAATTGCAACTCATCTTCGATGCTTGGTGGGCTTCAATGAATGAAGGGTTGAAGTAGCCTATTGCTTGGAACAATTCTAGACTTGCGCCATCGTGGCGATTCTATTTACACTGCGGAATTGAGGAGACCGGCAGCCCTGGCATCATTTGTATCGTTTGTCATCAAGTTCTTCGCCATTTATGAGAACATTGGACCAGCTCAATGGGGAAACACTTGTTGGCAAAAGCTCACATCGCAAAGTTAAACGAATTAACAGAGTCAGAGGATACTGAATTGACTAGTTCGACGGTGGATGAAACAGTTTTGGCCATCCTGAAGAGGCAAGGAAGTCGAGAAATCACAATAGTAAGTTTGCAGTGGAAAACCAGATTTGATATTCAGTTAAATTGATATTAATCGAAATGAAAGACAAAACGTTCCAAACTGGCACATAATGACTTTGAAACTCCCGAATTTCACCAAGACACGTGGAATTGCTACCTCATGTCATGATTTGGTTCAGCACACATTCCATGGTACGCTATATCAAATCTTGGGCTACGATGGTCATATAAAGGATTACGCGACGACCTAGTCCTACCGTCGGCTACGATCCTTAGTAACATTTGCCCGAGGGAATATGCACTGACTGTGGATGCAATTAAGAAGCTATTGCCTTTATGAAATAAAGTTAGTTTAGCTTTGGACGGATAGACTTCAACAAACAAACTGGCCACAACGTCCGTCATTGCGTACAATCTGGATCGAAATTTGGGCATTGCCTGATGTTCAACTCGCTTTCAATGAGGTTTATCGCCTGTTCTGTTCCCGTTTCGAAACCTCATTAAGGATGATATGTCAAGGGCTAACATACTGGGGAAAGGCTAGCTGTATATTTGAAGGACGTGCTGGATTGTTTTGAGCTTACCGACGGACGTTTACTTGGCATTACAACGGATAATGCTTCCTCAAACTACTCAATGACACGCGAGCTGCAATCAACACTTGAGGCCTCTGGAATCGACTGGCCGGTATTGAGGAACCACATACCATGCATGGTGCACGTCACACATCTGGCTGTAGGTGAATTCATGAGCAGTCTCCATGTGAAAAGCCGGACCAAGTCCTCGGAAGCCCATGAGTGCAATCAGCAATTTGGAGAGAATGACAACATGGACATTCGGAAGAGTCAGAGACTTCGAACAGAGGGCAATGCTAGAATCAATAAGGTGGCAGCCATGAAACCAGGTTTAGCCAAGATAATTGAGAAAGTACATACTTCATGATATTTTGAATGTCCTGAAGCTGACCTTCATCTAGCAGAGAATGCTTGCTGTATTAATCACGCTAACACCTGGCCGCCGAAAAAAGTTCATTGACTCTCAAAAAGCCAAAGTCCACATTGCAGTACTTCCGATTATGGAAGTGAAGAAACATTGGAACTGCACACTGGAGTTGCTCGAGCGCGCCTACCCATTACGGGAATTCACACGGGAGTGGCTTCAAAATCCAAAATACAGTGAATACCGGCCGCTGTTATAATTCAGGATAAGTGGACGATTGTCAAGTATGTCATGGAAGTATTGAGGCCATTTCGATATTGGACCCTTTGGATGTCAAAGAGGCATACAGTCACATTGCATCACGTCATCACAGTGTACAATGACATGTTCGATCAGATGGATGACGCAATGCGAGCTTTGGCTCAGAAGAAGACTCAGCGGAAAGAAGACTTGTTCCCTTGCTGTGAAGTTAGCTCGACAGAAGCTTTCCAAATACTACGCTGAAGTGAATCCAACCACTGGGATGCTTCTTATTCCCGCACACATCCTCGATCCTTTCCGGAAGTTGCGACCGTTTAGAAAATGGGACAAGGGAATGGATATTAATCCTGAGGACGAGATATCCTACACTACACAATACCAAGAGGCCTTTCTGAAGTATGTGGAGAATGAATACTGTGCCAAACATCGACGTGTGCCTGGCAATAAACTCGAAACCGTACTCAGCATTAATCTGCTCCCCTCTGCAATCGCATCAGGGTCCTATCAATCATCCTTTGATCCATATGATTTGTCCAGCGATGATGAGGAATACTTAACGCCTGACCATGTGGCTGAGACGACACCCGGATGAAGCGATCGCGCAGCCCGCTAATTGACCGCCGCCAGGCTCTATATGAATTCGCCGCCTGAAGCACCAAAGAACTGCGGAGAAATCAATCCAAATCTCATTGATTACCACTCCGAGCCGATGGAGATTAGTAGTACATTTTGGATACCGGACATAACCGATTGGTGGGGCCAACAGGAAGAAAGGCTCTCAAAGCACGCCGATCTCTCCAATGTGGCACGCAACATATTTTCTATCATACCACATGGGGTCGGAGTGGGAGCCAGTTTTTTCCTTGGCCGAGATGATATTGGATGGAGGCAGTCAAAATCCACAGGCAAGACCATTCCCGAAAGAGTCGTTGTAAGGGAGTTTGCTTGAGGCAATAACGGGATTATGGCAGACACTGACCCAGAATTGGATACCTTGAACACAGAAAACGACTCGGAAATGAAGAAAGAGGCGGAGGAAAGGACATTGCACAGAATGGCCAAGGTTCACGACTTTTTAGAGATGTGGCAGGAGAGCCAAAACCTACGTGCTACCCAGAAGGAATCTCGCGCTCAAAACAAGCAGATGACCACCGTCGGATACATTTTGGACAAGGAAGAGATCGTCAAAGCATGCTGGTCACTCTTTCAACATGATGGTGCGGGTGCATTTGAATTGTCAGAAAGATCACTGTTGCCACCACCATTGTATGCAAAAGACCTCCCTGGAGGACGGACTCAATTCTTAACTGTCCGCCGAATCCGAAGACTCTACCGTCATCCAGTCGAAAGCGACCAGGATAGCGCACATGAAAGCATTTCGGACACCGATGATTGGCTAAACTGGAATGGTGACTTGGAGAATCCGATTGACAGCGAAGAGGATTGCGCAGCGGACGATCAATCCAATATACAGCAGAACAATGTCATCGAGGATCCGGAATGCCCAGAGCAGCAGGATGTGAGCGCCACGCCGAATGTGCCCGGATTGGTTCGGGCAACACGGAAGTCCAAGAGACAGGCTGAAAAGTTGTTGGTGACGGTCAATGCAGCAGAAGTGCTGAGAAATAAAGGAGGGAAGAAAAAGTAAGACAGAAGGCGTCAATGGTTCACCAGCTTTATGTAGCATGACCGAGACTTTCAGTTAGAGATATATTATGGGCGAATGGTAAGAAGTAGCGTGTGAATATCGGTTCATAAATAGATATATAGCTGGCGCAATGAATCTTTTGGCATGATACATCATTTTTAGTCGTGTGAGAGTGAACTGTGCAAGATTATTATGCCGCTCTGCTTTGCCACAGGGCCGAGTCTTAATGATGCAGAAAGACAACCGATAAAGTCATATCAGGATGGAAACAATTATTGACAGTAGCAGATGATGAATGGACAATACATTAAATTGAGCATCAACGGATCGTCAACGATTTGTGGTCCTGTAAGTACCGTATTTCACCAGTGACTTGGTCGTTGTTATGCATAACGGACGTATTGGCAGCATTCATTGGCAAAAGAGGTAGCAACACGGTCACCGCCCCATTCTCAGCATGAGCGTCAACGGAGTGTCAACAATTTTAAGCTTTGCATCTTGGGTAAGTTATGTTCCGATTGGTTGCAGACATCCATTTATCAAATATTCGCAGCTTTTACTGGCAAAAACAACAGCGACACGCTCCCTGCGGCATCTTGCAAATGAGTGTCAATGGAGCGTCAATGATTTTTAGGTTTGCATCTTGGGTAAGTTATGTTCCGATTGGTTGCAGACATCCATTTGTGAGATATTGGCAGCTTCTACTGGCAAAAACAGCAGCGACACGCTCCGTGCAGCATCCTGACAATGAGCGTCAACGGAGCGTCAACGATTTTTAGCTTTGCATCTTGGGTAAGTTTTGTTCCGATCCGTTGCAGACATCCATTTATGAGATATTGGCAGCCTTTACAGGCAAAAACAACAGTGACATGCTCCCTGTGCCATCCTGAAAATGAGCGTCAACGGAGCGTCAACAGTTTTAGGACTTGCATATTTCGTAATCAAGGCATCGCGTGGATCTTCGCGTGCATATCTGTATTATTGTCTGCCTTGTTGGGCAAAAATACCATTCATCGAAGGTGAAACACAGATACCAAATTAATCGATATTGCACACTGCTCAACAAGTAAAAGCACATTGTTGGTTGCTGAAAACGCAATTCTGATAAGATACTATTAACACACTGCAAATACAAGAGCCTTATATGAATCTACAGATGGACCCGCTGGGCGACCCGCTTACTACCCGCCCGATTCAGATGGGTTGGGAGTTTTCCCTGGAACCGCACCTGAGTGGGCAGTTCAGGTTTATTGACGACCCGGACCGCCAATTTGGCAACAGTTCGGTTTGGAACCGGACCCGGACCCGAAGTGACCGTCCGGAACCGTTGCTAACACTACTTCAGGGGTATCTGAGAGGATGTGGAGTGTAAACTTCGATGTGTCAATTTCAGGAGAGTATCAGACCCAAGGATGGCATTCCTGCCATCCTTCAGAGTAACTGGGATCTCTGATGACTGGTACAGCAGTACCATGAGAGTGATTGTGATAGGTTTAGGAACAGCTCGGAGCACCGGAGATGCTACTGGGGAGCTCAATCCCAACAATCAATATAACGTTTATTTGAATAAGTTCAACCGCATATCCATTTGCTCTTTCTCTCCTTGCGTCTTCCAGAAACTCAACCTCTGGCCCCCGTCTTCCAAGAGATTCCATATCAAACCGTGTCCAACAACCGTCTTCCAAATGGACAAAGATTACCCCTCGACATTGAACAAACACTCTTCGGTCAATTCCTCGAACGGTAGTTCGCCGGTGTTCAGATATCTCACCAGCAGGTATCCGATATTCTCGTACTTGCAGGAAAGAGAAACCACCTGGTAGATGTGGGTTGAACAGCGCTTATCAAATAGAAAAAGAACATTGCCGAAAGACTCGACTGTGCGTTGCAGTGCATACTCTGCAGGTGTTTAATGGTGTCCAGGCATATAAGGCCCAATCAGGTGTGTTTATGAGAGAAGTAATTTCGAATAGATAGAATTCTTGATAATATTTTAAGATCATCTTCGGTGTTCTTATTGGTGACTTTGGATTGCTGCTTGAGCTAGTCTTCTCATTGTCGAAACAATGCCATCCCTTTATAGTTGTCTTGGAGGGTTTGTACACCAAGACTTTGACGCAATAACGTCAATGCTCATGATAGCGTTATCGCGGTCACGCAATGCGCCCGGTGATAATATGCTACGCATCCCAGTAGGTCATCGTGTTGATGCAGATAAGGTATCAAAGCATTACGCTGCTTATAAGAATCAGGCCATCCATTGCATGACATCATGTTAAACAAGGTGTCAGATGAAACTTGATATTAGACATCTCGCAATCCATTTGAGCCAGTACTTGGAACATCTGCCGATCTTGGTTGGTAAATGCTTATCGCAAAATGATGCCTCAACTTTCCAGCTATTTGGATTGGGTCATAGCTTCAATCAGCGACCAACTGATACTATGCCAATGTAGAATTTGACGTGTCGGCTCGTATTGAATATGAGACTGATGTTGCAATGCATACCAACTCAAACCAATGAGCAGGGTTGTTTCAGGCCTCTGATCATCAGCCAATGTCATAATTCTTTCAGTCACGTCACGCTTATGCCGAGACTATTCTCATTAACCGGGGAGTGCCCCGCTGACTCTTATCGCCTGAGGCAATAAGTTGGAGATCCCTCATACGTGCATAATAACTATCGACTGCTGTGTCTGTAATGACGTGCCCCGCTGGTTCCACAACAATGAATGTGGTCAGAAAGTATGTGCACGGCTGATACTATGTATCTCCACTATGGTTACATAGCTGCATCATCTTAAGTGAATCTGCTAAGCCGTAGCTTATCCAAGTGACAAGCGACTCTGATGTATCCCCGCTAAAGGACATAAGCCTGGCTTAGTTGCGAGGTCATGAACAGGTGTTATGCATATCACGTGACTAGACCGAGAGAAACTCAGTGACACATTTTCATATAACTATTGCAAGTATGATTATTGCTGGTAAGGGAGAACCCCTAACAGGAGAGAACATTGGGTGCACCTGGAAGCACCGGTAACAAGCCTGAGAGCATTGAGGACAATCCTGCGAGTACCTGGGAGCGCTGACGACATACCTGGGATCACCTGAGATAAGTCTGGGAGCGCCGGCAATAAGTCTGGGAGCGTCGGCGATAAGTGTGGGAGCGCCGGCGATATGTCTGGGAGCACCGCAAATCACAGTAGAGCAGTCTGGGAAAAAGAACATTTTCTAGGGGAATGCTGCTGGCGCACCTGGAATCATAGCTACTACTTATCGTTCAACGATTTTTAAAACTCATGTATTCAGTTTGTATTCTCATCTATGTATCTGTGTATCTATATAGCTACCCATCTACACACGGTATATCTGGACTGGCTGCAGGCTGTGGTTGAGAGCAATTCGTGGTGAACCTGAAAATAATGATCAAGTGAACTCAGAGATACACTGCGAGGTCGTGATCGAGCGGGTTTGGAGATGGACTTTGGTGGCCATCATCGCGTGAGTTTGGAGATACACTTGGAGGCCATGATCGAGAGAGTTTGGAGATGCATTTGGAGGCTGTGACTTGGCCAGTTTGGAGATATGCACTTGGAGGCCGCGATCGAGCGAGTTTGGAGGCTGTATTCGAGTGAGTTTGGAGATGCATTTGGAAGCCATGATTGTGTGAACTTGGCAGCCGGAATGTGGCGAGTTTGGACAAGAACTTGGAGGCAGTGGATGGACGGCGCGGTGGGTGCTGAGACTGATTTCAACTGTTAGTTAACTCGCAACCGTGGGACTGTGAGAAGGTGACACAACCTTTGAGCTGTCATGGAGAGTTGGGTTGATGGTGGTCGAATGTGTAGGTTGGCACGCCAGAAGCTGAAGCAACATTCAGCGGTCAACTCAAAATCTTGAGAATAAAGGGAAGACAAACTATCTTGGGTAGATGCTGTACTCGGTGTATGCAGTACTCGGTGAATGCTGTACTCGGGGTACGCTGTACTAGGTGTATGCTGTACTCGGTGTATGCTGTACTCGGTGTATGCTGTGCTTGGTGTCAACTCATGATCATGACATTGAGAGACAAAGACAGATGACATTACTTCGTGTTCTGCGATGATGGTAGAGTTATGGACGAGACTGTGAGTGATGGGGGATGAAGAATGAGAACGATGTGGAGAATATGAGTGGATACGAGAAACCAGGGGTACAACTTACCAGATTGGGTTGGGGAGACCTCGTATCGGTGTAATTATGTGCTGGAGCGTGACTCGTACCTTCCGCATCAGGGATGGTAAATTGACTTCCACAAGAACTCCTCTAAGTCCCAGTTTCTCATGATGATTTGCCCCATCTCTTCTCATCTCTCTCCTTTTCGTCCTCAACTCTACCGTCACCTAAGAACATGGAATTAAGTCATCTCTTTCTATCTCTCCATGTTATGATCATGAGTTGGACACCGAGTACAGCATACACCGAGTACAGCATACACCGAGTACAGCATTCACCGAGTACAGCATACATCGAGTACACCATATACTGAGTACTGCATACACCGCGTACTGCATACACCGCGAACTTGCATCATCCCAAGATCGACTGTCTCCCGCTCTCAGCCAGTCTCTCAAGCTCTCAGCGGACCTTGTTGTACTCAATTCTCTACATTCCCACAATTACGAGTTAACCAATAAATAGAGTCTCAGCTTCCATCGCACATGCCTCCCGATCTACCGCCTCCAGATTCACTGCCTCCAGATTCACTGCCTCCAGATTGACTGCCTCCAGATTGAACGCCTTCAGATCAATCGCTTCCAGATCAACCGCCTCCAAGTACTCCTCCAATCTTGTTTGATCATGGCCTCCAAGTGTATCTCCCAACACGCTCAATTACGGCTTCCAAGTGCATCTCCGAGTTCACTCGATCTCGGCCTCCAAGTGCATCTCCAAACTCGCTCAATCACGGCCTCCAAGTGCATCTCTGAGTTCACTCGATCTCTCGGTCTCCAAGTGCATCTCCAAACTCGCTCGAGCCCGGTCTCCAAGTGCATCTCTGAGTTCACTCGATCTTAGTCTCCAAGTGCATCTCCAAACACGCTCGATCCCGGCCTCCAAGTACATCTTCAAGGAGCGACTGCGGGTGTACGGAGATACAGGGGTAACGGAGGTGGACAGAGTGACGGGGAGTATATGTTCGGCAGATCGCGGAGTACATAGACAATCATCTCATTTCCATCTCATCATACAATGAAAATACACACTCTATCTTTCCCAACTTTTAGTCTCACTCGCACTGTCCGAGATTTCGTGGATCCGCGCAATTGTGTGGATCCTCAACGCCGGGTAGTATCATATCTTCTCACCCGATTCCTACGCTCCTCGAACCAGAACCGCTCTTTCTCATGAATTCCGTTTGGATGCTCAATGGGCGTGTCCAGGTGCTCCTCCGATTATGCTCGAGTACCATCTGCGGCCAGATTGACCGTATGTATATATATAGAGAGACTTAGATAATGCATGCCATATTATGATGTAGCAAATCTTGTGACTGTAACAAAGACGAATATGATAAGACGAAATTCCTTGTGGTTATGTAAGAACCACTGCTGTGAGAATACGGCACCAAGTCTTCCACACAAGCTGGGCAGCGGTCTCGGCTGCTCTCGAAGTATCCCCCAGAGCTGGGCAGCGGTCTCAGCTTCTCTCGAAGTTTCCCGCAGATCTGCGCAGAGGTCTCAGGAGCTCCAAAATTTGACTATTCTATAAGTCAAATCTCGTAGCATCCTGAATGCACCTCCATAACTGCAGGTGCTTTCAGGAGCACCTGAGAATGCTCTTGCAGAGTCTGAGAGCACTTTGCTTAGCTCCAGGGGGGTCTGGGAGCATCTAGAAGTACTTAGAAGCACTGGTGAGGCCGCCCGGAGTGTCTGGGCGGATTGCGTGTTGCTTCCGGACCGATTTACACTTTGCTGATGTTTCTCAGCTCTTTTCATCTTTTCTCTGCCTCTCTTTGTGATTACGACAAGTTCCCCAACCCATCTGAGCATGACCTCCACAATCACCGCCACCCATGAACCGAACCGACTGCTCTTCACACGTTGTCCTCGACCGCTCCTGCCTCTCTCACCTCTCCCAGCTCTCCCACCCGTAGTATCGATCTACGACCTCCTATGAACATTGGTAATGATGGCACCCCTCGTGTCCAGATGCTGGGTCGCAATGAATTTGTTGAACTTTGCCATCCAGGCGATGTATTCAAGTCATCGGTAATGCTTCAACTCTGACAAATCGACTCTCCCGCCACCGTACCCTCGACCACGACCACGGTCACTGACCTTGCGGAAGCCACGGCCGCGTTTGCCCTGCATAGCACTGAGAATACAGGCTTCGGTCTACACTATAACACCGCCGTGACCGCCTGGTATATCATCGCCGCCAACTGCCCGGGAATCCTGCTTTCGCAGCTGTTCACTCAGTCCCAGTTCGCTGCACATGTTCAATCCCACCCTGACTCCCTCACCCCTAATGTTGATCAACTATGGACGAATAACTGCTACTGGTTCTACCCACTTGACTGGGAGAAGGACCCGAAGCCACGATACCCAGTCTGTCCTGATTTCCGATAGTGGGCTTTCCCGCATCATTACTTTCGGACCCTCGAGCCTGGGAATCATTCAAATGTACCCCTGAATGAAGAGGTACGTGAGTATGCTGTCGCCCCCTCGGCAGCCTCCGCTTCTGCGAAGAGAGGGGACAAATGGTGTAAAATCTCACACTACGCGGATGCATTGGAAAGAGCCCACCATATACCGAGGGAGGAACGCAATTGGGTTTGTCCATCTCCCTCATAGTCTCGGCTGCGTCGCTGCTAATCTACACTGTGTAGTATAGGAGTAATCGCATGGGGCGGTAAGCGGACCACTCAGTATCTACAACCAATCATACAACCAATGTTGCCAACCTTATTGCACTCCGGGAGGACCTGCACTCCATTTTCGACCAGCGTTCTGGTGTCTGGGTTCCCAATTGCTCCGCGTTCTACGTTCACTTCCTTGCTCTCACGTATGATCTCGGCCCCATCTACCACAACCGCGAATTCCGAGGTTTGACATCTGTCGTATCTGCCCAAATTATCTTTGCACGATTTGTATGGGCCATCTTCCGCTGCAATGTGGGATTTGCTACAAGTTATATTGCTATCACTGTCTGGAACGAGGTAACCAAGGAATGGCAGAAGCAAACAAAAGACGGTAAGGAGTGGCACGATGACCAGGTTCAGGCTCGCAAGAATACCTGCTCAGAAGGTAAAGACACAGGGAAGGTCAAGGCTGGAGGGGCTAAAATAAGCGACAACGATTCAAGTTATCATGCCCACTTGGGGTCTCAGCTACGCGACGACTCCCCGTAACACTCTCCTCTTATTTCTCCACTCGCTCCTCCACCCACTGCTTTATGGCTTGGAACTTCCTCATCAGCTAGCGCACCCGATCCTGTAACCGGCGCTTCCGCCGCAGCGATCAGTCAGGAAACTTTGGCGGAGATAATCATACTGTCTCGTATCCATCCCCAAGCGATGTCGTACCAATCAGATCACCACTCTGAGGAACTAGCTGCTGCAATGAGTGAGTTTGCAGTCCTGTCCAGGCAAACTTGTGCACACAACATACCGAAACGTAAGGTTCTTTCATTGAACAAACCAACCCTATCTTGGGGCTAACATCGGCTAGGTGAAAAGGGCATCCCCAAGGGCCCCGACAGTGGTACTTGGGGTGTGAGCTTCTGAGCTTAAACAAACAGGCATATCGTGATATGGCGCGCGGCGGAAGAACTGATTGCTGCCCATTGGAGTTCGGGACTGGTTGTCCACAAGATGTCGTGGACGACGTGTATGGCAGTGATCTCTCGTGTGACAGACTCCAGTAGGGCACGTCCAGTGCTGTATAGTTTGAGAGTGGGGAGTTTGAGGTTGGTATTGATCTCGCAGAGCACAATTTTGTACCCCCTGCTGACTCAGTACCTTATAGAGCAAGCACCATCTTAAAACTGGGTACACTATTGGACAGAGGAACACAACTGTCGGTGAATGGTGGTTTTGTATTGCATACTTCTGTATCGCGAATGAAGAAGGTTCGGTACATATCATTTTACTGGTAGCATTCATTGATACATATAATAATAGCCTGCGGCTTGCAGAAATTCATCTCCAGATTCCTGATCAATTCTCGTTGCTCTAGTTTACACTGATCTCAGACGAAAATCTCTGATTCCAGTTGCATTAATTCTGGTTGCATCAATGCTAGTTTTGTTAATCGTAGCTGATCATTATTAGGGTGCACAGTTTCGTTTAGAATAGCTGGAGGTATAGTTGGGATCTTGCCCCATTGGGCTACCAAATTCGCTTATCCATATCATGCGGGGAATCATGCCCCCCTTATTAGCCATAAGTGGGCCATAGTAGGCCAAAGGGCCACCACTCTCATTAATTGTATCATCCCCACCTTAGCGACAACCAAAACCACAGTAAAAATTTTCTCGCCATATCGCACTCACTTCACTATCCATCTCCACTGTTAGTTTAGATGCTTGATTGACTTATTTACAAGGCCACAAGGCCAGATATATATACAGTACTCAAGGGAGCAGGTGCGTACACTCCATCTATAGATACTGCTGAGCTTTGTCAGCACATATCAGCAGACCACTTCGTCACCCCGCTTCGTCACCTCTCGTCATCAGCCCAGTCGGTCTCCACTCTTGGTCAGCCCGATTCGTCAGCGTCTATCCATATGCCCTGCAAAGGCTAACCATCTTGGTGTATCCGAAACACCTTACAGTAACACTTGCCCTCTTCCTATGTTCTGTAGGAAGACAATATATACATACGAAAATCTGTGCTCTCTCTCCCGACCATAATCCGGGTCGCATACAATTCATACAAAGTGCATCACCGGTGCCACTCTGTTCGCCCCCATTGCTGCTTCGGTCACTTCACTCGCTTTGGCTCCCCTGGCTAGACCCATCGTCTTCCTTTGGCACAACACTTTTGCAGCCTCAGTCATCTTTGCGCACCTGCTGTTGAAAGCAATCTGGTTTCCTTTGCAGTTATGGCACTTCTCTGGTGTGCCGGTATGGCCACAGAGTGTGTCTTGCTTTGCATTGCACCCCATGCCATTGTACTTGTGGTCTCTGGTACGGTGTGGGCCTGAGCAGTAGCCACACATGGGCAGGTTGCTGCACTGGCTCGCAATGTGGCCCCATCCCCAGCACAGCTCCCATCTACTGTCAAGACCCATGTTGATGAATGGTACCACACTCCCGCCGCCTTGATGACTTCCTTCATTAATCTCTGTGCTACTTTGCTCCCTATCACAACACTGACCACCATCGACGCGGAGATCTCCCGATTCTGTCATCTCTGCCTCATAGTACCGAGATTCTGTAACACCAGGAGTGACACTCCAGGTTTACTGGTCAAAGTAGTATCCTTAATTACTCCAGGACATCCTTCGATGGTAAGCAAGGAGCTTCGCTCGGGATGTGGCAACCACTGTAAAGATTCTGAATGTAATGAATTGGCTTTTCGAATGCGTATACTGTGAAGGCGTTTATCCTCCTTGAGAAGGTTGATTGTGGGTAAATGGACCCTTTCGTACATGTGGAAGTGAATGTTATTGATGATGCCGCCGAAGTCTCGCTAAAGCTAACTACGCGAGCGACCCGCAGAGCCGCAACCTATCTCGACCACCGGCATTGATGCCTCTCTGCCTTCAAAGAACCCAGAGGTCTTTTTAACTGCTTCTTTCCTTTTTAATCCATACTAGTAACTACACTTGTCTCTAGAACTCCCGTACGTTGCCATCCTACAAACCAACTCCCTTTTTGTTCACAACTACCGATAACCTCTCTCTCCTGACTCCTTCTTTTCTTTATCGTTATTTGATTATACTCAGACCACCGGTATCGTGGGTATCATAAAATTCGCATTTCTTTTCTTCCGGACCAGGAGTATACTTTTGATCTTTATTGTAAATGGATTATACTCAGATCTCCAATATCCATTATATCATCAACCCTGCAGTTCTCTGCTTCAGAACCTGTGGTACCCTGTCAATCTAATGACTACTACACAAGTAGGCTTCGTTCGATAGTGTAGCTATGCTGCCCATCCACGCTTCTACTTTATCAGATTGAACAATGAGGTTGCATGTATCTGGCTGCATACAAATCGTGAGCTTCTTGATTGGTACTTATCATCGGGCTTCAGCACAGAAGAGACCATGACCATCACTAATCCTGTGCTGCTAACTACTGCTGTAGGAAATCGTTCGTCAGCAATCATAAAAGATCCGCTCTGGTATCTGAGACCAGTGGTAGCCAATGTCATCATTGTTACTTTACATGTATCAATCGATGCTTGATTCTGATGACTTCTATGTCAAAATCTATGATCTATACACAGCCTGTCCTATAGTCTAGAACTTATGCACTCATGCACCATGCCATATCCTTATTTCATATGCTCATTCAAGATCTCATACAAGATACTGAAACCCAATCCTAATGTATATATGCAATACTTCCCCTCATCCTACACTCTGTAGGAAGAACATATATTAGAAGGGGCGGGTCCCTGTAGTGTAGTGGTTAACGTGCTGATGATTGTATATGAAGCTGTGCCACTATGCTACTATGTTACGGGTTCGAATCCCGGCACCTGCCGCACAAACAAACAACCTCAACACGCCTTCTGCGCTTTCAATTGAACATGCTGGTAAGTCAGCCACGACTTAGTACGAAGGGTGGGACGGAACAGACGGGGATTGGCCGGTGGGGGTATTCCACTGCGATGTAATCAATGAGACCCTGCATGGAGAGAGGGAGAGTAGGAGGGGCGGTGCGGTGGCGGATGAATGGGGGGAAGGAGACAGCGATGGTACATTTGACCGAGAAGAGGGCTTGGCGGATACATCGGGGTCACACGGCAGAGTATCGGGGACAAATGGATTTCTGTCATACTCTAAAGTAGAGTGCATACAGTATCAATAACACACACACACACACACATATATTGGAAAGAAAATCAGTTGTCTGCAGGCCATAATCCGGACCTCATGAAATTCAGTTGTGAATCACTGGTGCATTATTAAAACTCTCCTCCTCATAATGACTATCGCGGGCAGGGAAAGAGTACAACCGTAGTGTTTGGAATGGCCATCCCAAACAGGAATCAAAAGTCATATACATAGTGGTAAATCATGAAAAGAAAGTAAACCTTTAACGATATATCACTTTCCATTGCAACGTCTGAATCTACTTCCAATCAACTAAAGTAACAAAATACCACAATCTCATGCCCTTCGTAATCTTTTTGTATATTTATATATTCATGATTTCATAGCTTCATGCCTTTCTGTCTTTGTAGCTGTGGGGTTTTGTGTATTCAGTAATGCTGCTGGGTGTTGTTGTTTATTCATACTGCATTCACTCTAACTAGAGAATTATAGTATTTCACTTTTTGCTGGAAATCTGTAGTATGAACCGGGTGTGTCAATCACGTCCTCCATACTGTCAGATTCGACCCTCTCTTTCTCCTTACCTCCATTTTTCCACATCCTAACCATACTGCGTACCCCTACTACTAGTGTTAGCAACGGGTCCAGATTCCCGGGTTGGTTCCGGTTCCGGTTCCAACCCGGTACCGAACCGTTGCAACGCGTTCCCACACCACACCCACTCCTCAAAAGTCAACATTTCTTGCTCCAATTAAGTATTTGAGTTCCGATGGTATCACAACATGATCAATACGTGGATTGTGCTGTTTTAGTCACTCTTTCACTGCCCGCTTGCAGATGGGTGATCCAACATGTATTTGTTGAGTCGCGATCGAAAAGCTGCCAATTTCGCTTACATTCAGCAATTATTCCACAAACATTCGACGAATATCTGTCGGATTGCAAATTTGAATGCAGGAGCTGAATGAGCGGCTAAAGCTGAACAATTTACGTATGGACCATGTGATGATACCAGCAAAACTCATATACTGAATTGGAGCCAAAGCTGTAGGAAGCGTAAAATGGAACCGCGGTCCGGTTTGGAGCCATCCCCGAACCCATTGGGTACCCCTGTTTTCCAGGTAACAACCCAGACTGGACCATCAGATCCGGTTCGAAACCCAGACAACAGCCTGGTAACCCGCAACCGTTGCTCACTCTAACTCCTACCAACTATGCGATGTCTCGTTAATCTTATTGCAGTGCAATATCCACACTGCTTAATTTCCATCTCTTTGAACCCGTTAATATGCCCAAGATAGGGCTGACCAGCATACTTATTCCAATACAAATAAGGCATATTGATGTTGATTGTTGTGGAGCGGATCCGAGGATTTGTAATCCTAGCACTGCAGTATAGCAATACAGCTTCTTATAAGTTGATTAGCACAATACCACTTTACCACAAAGACCAGCCCCTACAGTATGATTGATAGTTTGTAGATTTGTATATATTCACATTGGCACTACGACTGGTACATGTTTCCAATTATAAGTCATAGTATTCTTGAAGACTATTAAATTAGGTGGGGGAAGTTGTTAAATGGTATATATTGAGTAGTATATTTGAACTGTTGTTTTGGGTTTTTTCCCGTGAAATGGCTGTGCAATCGTGTTCATATCAGGCATGTTTGATGTATCAGAATATTGGATATAAATTTGGGTTGGAAGTGTAATAGTTGATAAGTGATCATATACTGCCAGTCTCTGGTTCTCAATACTTTCTCTGAAAAAGAATACAATGATTTGATTTCCATCATGTCCATCATATTATTATCTGTAGATATATATGAGTACATGATTGGAGAAGTGAACATTCATATTCTCTCCCATGTCTTCAGAAATTTGTCGAATTAGATCAAAACATTTTGCCTGTCTCAATCAATCAGTAGTGGTACAGTATTATCATGGACATTCAAATCAGTCTAGTCAGTGTAATCAGGTTGTGAGTATTGTAATTAGTGCAGTCATTACTGTGAATATTTGGGTTTAGAAAGTTGTAGTGATTAGTACTCATGGTGATTCAATTGGAGTCTGTATATTGTAGAAGGTAATTATTGTTTCTAGAATTGAATATAGATGGTAGTTCAATATAAACATATCAAAGGGTTCTGATTACTTGGTAATCATTTGATATCTTGATTCAAGATCTATTGATTTATGATACTTGTGTTTTGCAGAGTCTTCTTCCCTCAATTCTCAGCTAATACATATATGGGGCTCAATAGGTTAGATTGTAATATTGAAGAATTGTCATATAGGCCTGAGCATTGTGATCTTCTATTTCTCCAAGGTGTTCATACCATTGTGCCACGGTAATTGAGTAAGTGCATGCATGAGGTTATCATGACATTGATAAGTCTGGCATTTGTAGGTCTATGAGGATAGACAGGCCTGTCTTATATATTGAAATGAACAGAATTGGTATTATAGCCAACTTCCCACTAAAACTAGCTATCATGAGAACTTCCTACCCAGTTGCACTAATAGAATAGATTCACACTAATGCAACAGAGCTGCACCATAACTAGTGTTAGCAACCGGTCCGGGTAACCCGCCAGCTGTCCGGGTTTGGATTGCAAAAACAGATCAGTTCGTTTCCAGACCTGTCCAATAACCAAACCTGCCCACTTGTGGCGGTCCAAACCCGGACCCTTACCCATCAACCCGCGGGTTTCGCCGGGTTTGGCTAGACCTGGCGGTTCCAATCTCCGGTTCTGCGTTTCGGGTTTTACATTTATGGTCTCATTCAGATATGCTACTGTTAATTGTATAATATTGACATTGGTACATCATATTTCATTTTTGACGTATTAGCCGCCTTGTTGTTCAAAACAATCATACCCATGGGCCCAACCACATCCTTAGAATAAGCGTCATCCGAGCGTCAACAGAGCGTCAACGATATTTGGTCTTGCAATCTGTTTTGCCTATAATGGCAGCCAAAAATTCCTCTATGACTGACTACAACCTAAAGGATGTGTGATTTCCCAGGACGCATGACCAAAGATCGTTGACGCTCCGTTGACACTCATTTTCATGATGGGGCAGGGAGGGTGTTGCAATCTGTTTTGCATATAAAGGCAGCCAATGATTGCTTTATGACTGACTACAATCTATCGGAGGAGTGATTTCCCGGTGCCCATCACCAAAAATCATTGACGCTCTGTTGGCACTCATTTTCATGATTGGGCAGGGAGGGTATTGCAATCTGTTTTGCCGATAAAGGCAGCCATGAATTCCTTAATGACTGACTACAACCTATCGGAGGCGTGAATTCCCAGGACGCATGACCAACTATCATTGACACTCTGTTTACGCTTATTTTCATAATGGGGCAGGGAGGGTATTGCAATCTGTTTTGCCAATGAAGGCAGCCAAAAATTCCTCTATGACTGACTACAACCTATCGGAGGTGTGATTTCCCAGGACGCATGACCAAAAATCATTGACGCTACGTTGACACTCATTTTGCCATGGCTCTATCCGCAATATGCAATCATTCAATTTGGCACAGTCCGTCATTCACACTGTTTCGGCTGCCTTTCTGGTGTGTTTATTTACTTTCTTCTTGATAACTACATTGTTCTTTGATAATACATAGATATATTTAATAATAATCTCCAAAATCCCGTGTGTTTCGCTCAATGCTCGTGATCAGGTGCAGGATCGCTCAATCCGCTGCTCTTGTCTTCTAAATGATTGTTAGCTGCATTACCACACCACAGAGAGTGTACTAACCTTCATCTGTCATCATATCTGGATCAAAATCGCTACCATGCTCGGTTTCCTCAACATCGAAAAATTCCGCACAGGGAAGAGCTGTATTCGAATATGTATATCCCCGGGGCAAATTGACAATTTGAGAAGGTTGAATTCCAGAAGTGTTACCGGTTGGGGCTGGTGGCGTGCCGGGCAGTGGTGGAGTTGGCACTGGAGTCCGCTCTCTGCGTCCGTCGGGTGCAGGTGCACCTGTTCCATTGCATCTCCAGCATGTCTGCGGATTATTTGTGGTGCCCTTTTGGCAAGGAAGGCAGCCGGCCGTTAGGTTTTTACGTAGCATTGCCGGGTGTCTTTGCATCGCAGTCTTCACCGTTTTGTGCCCAGGCAACTCAACACCCTGCTTCTTCTGTTCTTGGACCTCGGCACGTGGTGTGTTATTGAAGTATTTATTTTCCTCGATTGCAGCGCGCGAAAAGCCTTCTTTGGCCATTTTGGCCATATTCAACATCAGGCGCATGTCGGACTGTTCCAGCTGTACCCAACCTCCTTGCCTTGCCATAGTTGCAGACATGTTGAAAACCTTCAAGACATTAGTTGCTGCTTCTAACAATGAAATTCGGCTTTAACCTCGACCATATACGCTTCCGTAGCCTCCTCTAAGATGATCAATGCCTGCTTCGTCCACTCACGGGGATGCTCATCAGGAAATTCATCCACGAAAATCCCAGAGCTGACAACATCATGCTGTTCGATTTCGCGGACTGTGCGGACAAAGACCTTTGTTGACCATGGAGGTTTCCCATTACGGGCAGCGATAAATTTGTTGCGTAGCTTTCCATGGACACCCGCTGTACTTTATCCAGTTAACTGACCGCTAATTGCCTCGATATGGATACACTCACATCCCACCGCATGCTGCTTCTCATTCTTCCTGCTTCCAGTGTCGCGGATGATATTTTATTTTGCATCCTGGGTCATATGTTTGGTGGCTGCATTGGCAGCGTCGCGGTGAACTAACTTGTGTCTGCGCTCTTGTTGTGTGCCAGGAATTTCCGTATGTGTTGTAGCGCCCGCCAATCGCCCGGTATTCAATCCGCTCTCACCTGGTGGAGGTGCTTGTGTATGCATGATGTGCTGGTGAGGAATTGGAGAGGAAGATGATAACGAGAGGAAGTGGGAAGTCCTGAGGACTATATAGTTAGCTTGATGTCAGAATGGAATAAGTAGCAGCCAACATGATCATTATGCTTAAGATGACTCTTTCTGAGTATGGCTGCAATTTGCAGGGGTTTCCCACCGCCGCGCAATTTGCAAAAAGTCCGTCAGACATTGATTGTTTGGTAACACGGATAAACTGTGGTATACGACCGCAGGAATGGCCTAATCGCTATAGACTCATAGGATGTTGTTCGAGGGAATGGACGTCTGCTGATGTTTGTCTCTAACAATCCACGGGATATTGCATGAAAACGACGCTAACAATCATGTCATGTTGTACGGTTATCGTCACTATTCCTGATTCATTGACAGTCAAGAGGGAGATTTTGCTTTGTTTAAGATGACTAAACGTACCAACCTTGACATAAATGACGCAGCTTGCCTCCATATTGTCCATAACTTGCAACATCCAAGATCCAGCATCTCTCCCAATAACAGTCAACACGAAATACAATGGTCAATGCCCCAACACAGAACATTTGGCCACTTCCGGCTGGCAGATACGGCAAATCGACAATGCGGTCAACCCAATGACGTCATCAAGCGAATGAAGGCAAGAGCGGCTTCGAAGCAGAGAGAGTCCGAACAGTTGGGGCATTGCACAGCTTAAGATCCCAAAAGAAGCTCGCGGCGGAGAAACGACGAGAAACGCACATCTTAAGCAATCAAGAGAAAGGGAAACGGATTGAGGATTATGTTGAGAGAGAGACCGCTGGGGCAAGAAAGCAAGTTGAAGACGCAGAGGCAGCACTTCGGCAAGAGCAGGACAATATGAAGCATGCTGAAATCGTGGGATTGATGTACAGAGAGCCTGAAAAAATTGTTGAGGAGATGCCGGTTGCTATCGGAGAAAATCTGAGTGATCTTGAAACTTCCGACAATGGGGAGGATGGGGAAGATGAGGATGATTCAGATACTGAGCTTGGCAAGCTGAGCGGAGATGACGAACCCGGCTGGGTGATGAGCACAATCACCAAACCGGTACAGCAGCGCATGGGGAGGTTTCGGCAGCAGCAGTTGACGCTCGACAGATTGACTCAACCGGGATGGGAGGATGCAGCCGAGAAGTTCTGTGAACAAGATAAGAAGTACGGGCCATTCGAATTGAGGGTTTCGGCAGTTGTTCAGCCGTAAATGAATGATGGCGCTCTGGCACCTGCACCGACAACATTTTGAGAGTTAATGGATAGTGTTGACATTGTACCCGGAATATCGCAAACGCCGCCAGGGACTTCTCAACCAGGAAGTAGTCATATCAGGATAGGTTCGGTGAAGCCACAGTCAAAATTGAGCATACCTAGCGGTGAACCAGCTGCGGAGCCCGATTCGTTAACGTTGCTGAAAGCAACGGCAGTTGAACCAGTAAGCTCTGTAAAACCAGTAAGCTTGTACCCCTGCATATAGCCTCCAGCTAATTACCATATAGATATTGGATTCCGACCAAGAGATGGTGACGGCTCCTGCGTCTGGGGAAGAATAGATATGCATACTGTAACTTTTGACGTCGGATCGTGCTGAAAAGAAAGTTGTTTACCAATTTCGCAACATGTCAGCTTTTTCCTGATTTCAGTGCCGAAATTGTGAGACATGATAATTAGTCTCTGCATGTGCAAGGGTTGAACGCACCATTTGAAAGTTCTAGAATCCAAATCGCACTGTAAGTCAGCCAAAACGTGTCGTTTCTTTCTGCATGTGACTGTTAACTGACAATGCAAAAGCAATATTAGTGACGAAATGTGCTAACAAAATTAAAGTGAGTGATGGCATAGGTGTCATAGAAAGAGCGGTCAGTGCGCATGATGAACCGATCTGAACGACAACCGGCATGCTAAATTTATCGATGTATCAAACTGCAGAACTCTCTGCACAGACCTGCTGCTGATGGTTGAGATATTTGAAATTGCTTGTGGTACGTCATGGGAATTGAGGAGAAGGAGCTCGGTAAGGAATGGTAAGGAAGTCGAGCTATATATACCCAAAACTAGGGAAATGTTCCCCATGTCGTCAATTGCCGGCCGAAAGTGGGGGAACGTGATATGCCCATGTCATTTCTCACTCAGATAGCATAGATAGCAGCTGATCAGAAATTGAGAGGTAACAAAACTCCTGGATGCAAACGATAATACATACAAACTCAATACCGGAGGTCAATAATGAATCTATCATTGGTTGAATACCATTATTAAGTGTACATAGGCTGTTTCGATGTGATTAATGAGAGCATCAACAGAGTCTCAACGATTTTGAGTGTTACACATTCAGCAATCATTGGGCTGCATTGTCACATCCTTCCAATGTCGATGTAGAGGTCGGCATTATTGTGAAAAAGGCAAATGACACACTCGTTGCCACATCCTAAAAATGGGAGTTAATGGAGCGTCCACCACTTCTGGCATTGCGTCATGGAACATCCAGTAGGCTGCGCGGTCAGAGTAGGACATAATCGAACTATCGGCCACCTTTCTATGGAATCAGGGTGGTGGCAGCATTTCTACTATGTGTCAAAAATGAGCGTCAACAGAGCGCCAACACCTTTTGGTCTTGCATCTTGGAAAATCCATGATCTGAGCGGCGACATTACTCCATAATTGCACTATCGGCCGCCTTTCTAGGCAAAAACATTTGCAACAACAGCGCTACTATGTCCTACAAATGAGCATCAACGGAGCATCAATGACTTTTGGCGTTGTATCATCTAATATCCTAGGGCCCTGCGGCGACATTGAGCCATAGTCAGATCATCGGCTGTCTTTCTAGGCAATAACGGTTACGACGACATTGCAACTATGTCCTAAAAATGAGCGTCAACGGAGCGTAACCGACTTTGGCCATGCATCTTGGAAAATTCGAGGGCAGTGCCGCTACATTAACACCTCATCGAACTATTGGCCATCATTCTAGGTAAAAATACTTTCGAAGACATCATCACTATGCCCTGAAAATGAGCGTCAAAGGAGCGTCAACTATTTCAGGTCTTCCATCTTGAAAGATTAAGAGGCTATGCGACCACAATGATCTACAATCGTACTATCAGCCGCCTTTCAAGGCAAATAGTCTACGACAAGATCGTAACCATGTCCCAAAATGAGCGTCAATGGAGCGTCAACAATTTGGGCGCAGGCATCTTAGACAATCTAACCTGAATGGAATGTAGATGAACCACAATTCTTCCAACCAATGCGCGACAAAAGTCTTGGCGAAACAGAAACAGCGTGATAAGTCGACAACAACGATAGCAACTACAAAACGGACAGCGGCAATCGATTCTGGACGTCGAATTGACCCCGGAGCGAGCGTCCCAGCACTGGCGAGACCGCAGGAGGAGGGCGCGCACACGAACC
>Ga0307515_10002370_pt1 | contig 41106 bp, 26 predicted proteins | sample 17_EM_MG_FD_194513 | JGI IMG/M metagenome (GOLD analysis project Ga0307515, IMG submission 194513) | Populus trichocarpa ectomycorrhiza microbial communities from riparian zone in the Pacific Northwest, United States - 17_EM | ecosystem: Host-associated > Plants > Roots > Unclassified | place... | reverse complement strand
CCCAGGGGGTCTCCCCCTAGAAAACCTTATCTCTATATATATTAATTAAAGTCTATATAATAAAGCTCTAAAATTGATTGGCTTATTACTTATAAACTTAGGTCAAAATTTACGTTGGGGGATCAACGTTCCGCATGTTTTCGAAATAGCCATTAATCGTCATACTTTCCTCTCCATTTACGGACATTATTCCGGTACCCACAATATTCTAAAACATCCCTGCCTCATTCTAAAACGAGTCGTCCTTATTCTAGAATGAGTCGTGTACCGTTTTGATTGTCTTAATTGTCTTAGTTCTAGATTAATTAACAGATTCCGGAATAAGGTAGTGTTCTAAAACATAAAATTACCTCTAGTATTACTTTACTACGGCTCTACGATTATAAGGGCTTTTATAGAGGACAGAGGTAGATCTTATAGTAGAGTTCTTAGCTTATAAGGCGGTTCGGCTCTCTAAAATTACCCTAATTTAGAGGCCGTTCGGTTGCAACTTCATATTCAATATAGAGGCTCTATATTTAACCAATATAGAGCTCAAATCTGAATATAAGGCTGTCGTTCGGTAAATCTGACGACTTTTAAATATAGAGCTCCTCCATATCGGTAAGCGCGTCAAATTTGCAAGCTATACTATATACGGTAGTTAAAATAAGGTTCTTGGCACCGTTTTAATATACTGCCTTCGAGCCTCCGTTTTATATTCCATATTAATCTAAGCTCTTATATACGCGCTAAAGTAACAACTTCTTATAATATAGCGACTCTATACACCCCAACCGCGATACTGCTGTCGCATTTATAAGCCTTATCTAATGTTATTATATTAACCTTTATAATCACAATGAGCTTATTTCCGGGGGGCGTCTATACTTAGTATACTAATATATAGCGAGGAACAAGGTAGACGTCTTAGTTACTCTACAGCTATAAGCAACAACTTATAAATCTAACTCGTATAAGGCCTAAGGTATTTAGGAAGCTTCTTAATTAGTTATAACTATATAGCGACTTAAAGGACACAAAGCTTCTATTAGTGGCTAAGAAGCTATTAATATTCCTAATAATATTTAGCAATAATTTGTTATATAGATTACTAAGTAAGGTAACTTAATACTCATCTATAACGATCTACCAGTAAGTATTTACCTACTAGCTATAAACTTCTAGTATTAATTTGCTGCCTTATAGAGCTATATACGAAGTCCTTCCTAGCCTTCTAAAATTGTATAAGGAAGTCATTCGGCTTCCTAAAAACTATACTCCGGAAGAGATTACTAATAACCCCAAACGATATCCTTTTTTTGCCGATTGTATTAGAGCTCTTAATAGTACTTATCTACCAATTTCTATACCCAGCGGGTATATAAGGTAAGCTCCGTGGCGTAAAAGAAAGGGAGGATTATCGCAGAACGTTCTTATAGTTGTTAATTTCCAGATAAACTTCCTCTACATTCTAGCCAGTTGGGAGGGCTCTACTTACAACTCTAGAGTCCTTAATTTAGCAAGAGCTAAAGGATTTAAAGCCTTACCTAGTAGATACTATATTACAGATACTAGGTACTCTAATACGCCTATAACCCTAACTCCCTATTATAGTATATAATATTATCTTTATAAGCAATTGTAGGCAAATATACGGCTATAGAACGCAAAGGAGCTTTATAATTTTTAGCACGCGGCACTAAGGAACGTAGTAGAGCGTACTATAGGAGTTTTTAAGCATCGTTTCTGGTACTTTAAGGCTAGTAGGCGTAGTCTCCTTTTAAGTACATAGGTAGATATAGTGTACGCTTTAGCTGCGGTTTATAACTTTATTAATATAAATAAACCAGATAATCTAAATAATGATCTAAAGGTAGAGAATAAGGTTATAGATAAAGAAGACATAGAGCTTATAGAGGTAGAAAGTAATATAATTATAAACTAAAGACGCGATAAGATTGCAAAGCTTATATAGGAGAGTTACTACTAGGCAATTAGTAGGCCGATTACTTAAGAATATACAGTAGATTTGGGTATATTTATAATAGAAATCTATATAGTTTCCCTCTTTATATTGCCCACTAATTGCCTATATATAACGGCTTTAAAGAGCAACTTAGATCTTACCTAAAATCTTACCTAAAGCTTGCTCTCCTATACGTCCTCCTTCCTGCTAGCTAAAATATTATTAATTAAGCTTTACCGAAGCTCTATAACTCTAGCTATTATAAGAAATAATCTAGCAGTAGACTCCGTCTTAAAAGCTTATAAAATAGCTAGCTACTCTATAAGATCTAGGTTACTAAACTTGTAGATAAACTCTGCAGAGGCTTCTCTTAAGGAGACTTTTGGGTAATTAACTCTCTTATAGCCCTTATCTCTCTTATTACCTTCTCTACCGTCTCCTCTAGTGCCTCTATAACTCGCCGTCTTCCTTACTGGCGCTTTATACTAGATTTAGTAGCTCTAGTAGCTTGCTTAATAGCCCACTTCTATATAGCTAGTAAAGAAGGTTAACTTAGCGTTAAGGAAAATCTAAAAGGACTAGGGCGCTTAGCTAAAGGTAAGCTTAATTAACTGCCTTTAATAGAGCTTTAAGCTGACTCTAACTTAAAGGCCTTATCTACTTCCTCCTCGGTCTCCTTAGTCTCCTTAGTCTTTTTAGCCTCCTTAGCCTCCTCCTTATCTTCCTTATCTACTAAACCTAATGCCTACGAGGCCGCCGCTAAGAGAAGTTTGGGGTTTATAAAGCTCTTAATTGCTTTATTAATTAACCTTATATAACCGCCTATCGCTAGAACTCCGTTAAATAGCTCCTGCATTAGATCTAAGAAGGTAGGTAGTGTATTACAAAACTTCTTGGTGGCAGGATTAGCTTTAAAGTAGGCCTTTATAACTTCCTTACTAGTAATAGGCACGCCTTTATCTTTATCCCACCCCTAGCTAGAGAGGCTGTAGAGCTCCTTTTATAGCTTCTAGTCCTTTTAATGGTTATTATGCTTACTCTTAATTTGCTTAAGAGTAATAGGCTATTAGGTAATAGTAAGCGTACGATTAAGAGCAATCTTCCAGCCGTTAGATTTGTAAGAGCTATCTACACGAAATCCTTTCTTAACGGCCTTAACGAGGCCTTCTAATATCGCCTCCTCTATCTCGCCTGTCCATCTTATACGCGCGTTCCTGTGCCCTACGGGCGTCGCGGGCGTCGCGGGCGATGCGGGCGTTGCTGTAGCTCTGCTACGGCTCCTACGGGAAGTGAGCGAAGGTGTAGTAAGTATTGATCACAGAGGGGGCGTTGGTTGAGGAGGAGGCTCCATTACTACACTAAAGTAGGGAGTCACAATAGAGGCCTGGTGGCAAAGAGGGGCTCACTCGAATCGCTCACCGACGTTAATTACGGATTGTGCGAAGCCAAATCTGGAGCCTCATATGGAGGCTACCAAACGATCAACTTAATTACATATTCAAATGGGCCGCGGTAGTAGCCGCCACTAATTACAAAACGGACGACACTAAAAGGCGCACGGATTGAACAAATGATATGGAGCTGATTTGCAACCAAACGGCCTCTTAGCCATAATCAATTAAAATCTAGCCACGATTAATCATAAAATCAAGTCTTAATTTTAACGTAGATAGAGATCTTAATTATTATATATGTTATAAAGCCTTCTTATGCTTAATTCTAATGTCTTTATATAAGATCCCTTCCGGAATGAGGCAAGCAATCCGAAATCAAGCCGATCAAAGCGATACACGACTCGTTCCGGAATGAGGCAGAAATGTTCTAGAATATTGTGTGTACCGGTATCAGTCGAAACAGTCCCACCCGTAATGTTCAAGGGCAATAATAGAAGCGTGCTTCCTGCAGCGCATCACTCGTTGGAAGCTTAGTTTTTAGGTTCGCCCCGGCCTGTTTTGATAAATTGCTCCTTTCACTAACAACCCTAGTCTCTACGCTTGCATTGCATGCTGTCTACTTACCCTCGTTATTGTTGCAATGTTAATCGTCAAGTTTTACTTTGATAGCAAGAAGCAGGCGCGGGGTGAACTCGTAATTTGAAGAGAGCAATGTAAGTTTTTTAACCAAATCTAGAAGTTGTATATCAAGATGTATATCTGTACTAATGTTCTTCAGAGGACTACTAACAGGGTTTCCGATACACGTTCTAAGTCAGGTGTCCGTAGCAGGCGTAGCCAATGCGCAGCTCTTCTAGGCATGGGAAACGGATGTCGCTTTTTTATGGTAGTGATTGGTAACTGGTTATATCTGCGTAATTTTGTCGCAGGAGATGGTTTCGATTCTCGGGGTATTTGAAAGCCGCATAACCCTCCGTTCAATTCTTAATGATTACTATACTTCTGAAACCAGCCAAAGCCTCGTAAGTCCAGGGAATTTCTGAAATTGGGGTGACTCATAATCCAACCCGTGGCCAACACCATCCAATTATACAAGCTGCATTCACTACACTACTATATCATTGTGCATAGATGGTGCAGTATTCTGTGCATAATGATAATATTATATGTCTGCTAAGTCTCGGGTATTCGCCCTCAGCCTTTGATCAGTAATCCCACAGGAAAGTTCTGTATCTTCACTACCGAGATTTTAGGCATCAACTCTCAGGATTCGCTCGTCTATCTTTCCCGCAGCTCGAATATTCCTGTGTAGTTCTCAATTGGCCTACATTCTGTCATTTTTGATCATTCATTGACTCACAGTCGCGTTTGGGCGATGCCATGCACGTCATAGGAAGAGGTTGTCGTATTTCGTGTTTCGTGTTTCGTGTTTCGTGTCTCGTGTCTGAACGGGATTCTATCGCGCATTCACGTGAGTAGTAGCAGTTGATGCCTTGTGGAATAGGAGAGCAACGAAGAGATATAAATTTAAATTGAATCCGCCGGACAATATTACTCTCAAATCCTTCAATACTAGCATTGACTTCCAATTCTCCATTTCAATCAAATTCAAGTCCAACTACCTGAGCAACCACTCGCAATTTCCCCTTTCCAAAGACCATACATCTCCAAGCACTTTGGAGCTATCATAAACAGACCTTCAGATTTCTACAGAGCTTCATTACCGGCTCCCCTTTTATCACCAACTCCACGCGACACCGGTCGGTCCAAAATGTCTCAAGTAGCCACATCACCACCAACCCCAGACCCGGCCTTCCTCAAGTGGCCCGCCTCTGCATCCTCCGAATACATAGAAGCCCGCCGCGCCCTTCTGAATGAGGAGTTCGCCCTCCGTAACCAAATCGAGCGCGTCGCTGCCCAGCGCCGTGCCCTTCCACCGGGCCCTATCCTCCCCAAATACGTCTTTGAAGAAGGCCCCGCGGACCTCGCACTTGATGGCCCTAGCCGTAAGATCTGTTTGGGAGAAGTAGCCGGAGAAGGTGGCAAGACGCTGGTTCTGTACCATATGATGCTCCGAGAGAATGCTGAAGAGGCGTGCCCCAGCTGCAGTATGTTCCTGGACGGGCTGAATGGCGTCGCGAAGCATCTTGCGCAGCGCATTACGTTTGTCGTCGTGGCCAAGGCGCCGCTGGAGAAGCTGCGCGGGTGGGCGAGGAAGCGGGGATGGGCCAACTTGAGATTGCTGTCCAGTTATGGATCCGACTTTAACAAGGATCTGGGAGTTGAGCGGCCCGCATGGTTTCCTGAGTTGGAGCAGGGGCCTGGAATGAGCGTGTTTAGGTATGAGGTTGAAGAGGGGAAGCCGAGGGAGGAGGGGGTGGTCAGGCATTTGTATACTACGACGCCGCATTTTGCGGAGGATGTCATTAGGGGTATGGATCTGTTAAGCCCAGTCTGGAATTTGTTGGACTTAACGCCGGAGGGGAGGGGAGAGTGGGATGCACGGAATGATACTGTCTAAAAGGGAGTTGCGGAAATTGGCAGTAGGTTGGCGATCTCTCACGGTACGCTTTTGTTAATTGGAAACTCCTTCCTTCATTTGTACTGAAATTTTGTCATTTTTCTGTCATTACCCTCAATAACGAATTGGTTTGATTGGGTGTTGTTTGAAAATTTATGTTTGTTATTATCAAAGGCCTCTGATCGCGTTTGGCTGCGAATGACTCACGAAGTGTGATGTGAGCCTTACTTCCGAACCTACAGAAACCGAGTGAACTCCAGGTCCTTGTTGAAGGACTCTCAGAAATCCCCAATTAGCAGTTGAATGTAACGTTTTCCTATATCCGTGGTTTATTCTTCAGGTTCAAGATTCTCGTCAACACCATACTCCGTCACAATCCAAGAACAGAACCGCTCCCACTGTGCCATCCATTCTTTCAACCTCTGAGCACGTACACCTTTCCCAAAAGCACCGTCTTTGATGTCTTGAAGCCATTCCTTCGCAGTATAGTCCTCAAATGATGCCCAACGGACGCTGTTCTCAGCAAGCGACCCCAGTCCAGCCAAACCTAGGTTTTCCCATCCCTGGAGCGCCTGCCAGAAGTCGTGTGACATGCTATTCAAGTCCTGCCCAAAAATTGTGGGGTCATCGTTACATAGTGAGACTGGAACACCTCGTGCAAGGAGTGCGGGAAGAGGGTGTGACATTATAGAACCTGTGAGTCGCAAAACTTCATTTGAGACTGGACAGCTTTCGATGAGTATCTTTTTGTCTTTGACCATGTCTATGAGCAGCGGATGCTTGTATAGGGAGAAGCCATGACCGATACGCCTTGTACCAAGCAATATCGCGTCGAAGAGGTTTTCGTCGGTCGAATCGCCATCGCCTAGGGTTTCGCCAGCATGGAAGAAGAATGGGATATCGACACCTTCTTCCATGCATCGCTTTTTAAACCAAAACAACTCCGGTATGAGGTCTTGTAGTGGCCGCCCCATATCCTCTTGTCCAACAAGATCGTATCCTGCAATGAGTTCCGGATATTCCTTTTTCATCTCAATACATTGCTTCATGGCTGGATTGTATTAGTTGGACACTGCTATTAGAGAAGTCGAAAGAAGCATTTGAGAAGCTCACCGTTGATAATAGTGCGTTTATCGAAAGCTCTCACAGTCGTCCATATCATCCGAGCTCCCCAAAATCCTCTTCCTTCTGACTCCTTGAAAATTTCTATTTCATCCTCAAGAACGCTAAGCATGTTGGAATAACCTTCATCAAAGTTTTCGCATGCGAAACTCCTATACGGTGTGTAGAAAGCTGCCCTCATGTCCACATAAAACACTCCATCATCTAGAAGTTGTTTGCACAGCCTTCTAACAAATTTCCGGAAAATTGGTTCGTAATAAATCAGACTCCCCAATATTGGGAATGTAGACAGAAATTTGCGCCAGATTTCGTTGGGTCCTTCATAGTGCTTAAGATGTTCTTCATCTGTTATAGTGCAGCGGGACTTGACCCATTTTAAGAAGCCTTGGCGCCCAGTTTCGGGAAAGCTTTCTGCTGCAACAGATAGTGGTATTGGCGTGTCTGGTAGATAAGATTCTGACCAAATGGATGGGTTATCTGCATTTCTAGTCTTTGCGTAGGTGAAGGAGAAGGGAGCCTTTAGGCGAGCGTTCGCAGTGGAGAGGTTTTGAGGACTTGTAATATGAATTCCTTCGGTCGCGAAGGCTTCGTCAAGAGCCCAGTCCAAATCTACCATTGCTTCAAGATGGCAATGGAGGAGTGCTCCTTTGGGCATGCGTCGGATTATCTGCCATAGCTTGCTCTTTTCCATTCGACCTTTTGCGAGTGAAAACATCATCCCGGGAAAGATATCTCCTTCTTGTTTAGCTAGACTGTCTTCGTATTCTTTGGTCCAGAGAGTCTGCTGCTCCTCGAAGCGTATTTGGTCGGTGATGGCGCATGCCTCAGCCGCCACTGGGGAAAGGTTCTCACGGAAGACACGGTCTGAATATTGTCAGACCGTCATCTCTAGTTTGCCTTATTGCACTTGTCACCAACCGCTTCTTTGCTTCTTTTCTTGTGCGACGAGAGAGTCTCTCCCAAGAAGATATTTCTGGATAAACTGGTCCTCAAGACGTGGAACACCTTCGGCTTGCTCCCATGCGTCATCATCTTCAGTTGACTGCCGAGTCATTTTTGGAACTTGATTGCAGAGGCAAGTTAGAATATAGAATGGAGAATGAAGACGAAGGAAAGAAGAATAGCAGGAAAGGGAAGGAAGGATTATCAAGGGATGAGTCAACCTTATAAATAGGCCACTCGAGTAGATCTCTTTTGCTTACCTCCTTGACCTTCTGCTTCCTCTCGCCCCGCCAAACGAGAAGCTTTGACGGCGGGGTGATTGGTAGTTGTTTGTCTGCCGCACTTTACCCGCTCGCCCTACCTTCTGAGCCGTGAGCCAGCGCGGGACAGCTGGGGACCTGAGCATCATCATTCATCCCGACAAACGGCTACTATCCACCTCACCCCCGTGACCCTGTTGTCTACGAGTGGCTGGATGCCACATCGACTGCCTGCACCATCGCAAGCCTCCATCCCTTCGCAATTCAGCACTTTGTTAATACAGTACATTCAGACTTCCTCTTGGTGAAGGCAAAAACTTCTTGGCAGGCCAGGACATTCATATCTAACCTAACTTTCTGTTTGACATATCAGCACCTTCACAGCATATCAGAAACCTAGAACGGTACTGCCTATGGATTCCTCGTCCTCGCAACCGTAGTCCACCTCCCCCTCGGTGAACTCACCTTCCACCATGGCGTTCCTCCTCTCCATATCCTCCTCCATCGGCAAGAAGATACTTCTGTCTGCTCTTCATCATATTGACATTTTGGATAAAGACCCTTCTGACTTCGTCGATCTTGCCGTGGGCAAGAAGACGACCTTGGAGATACGGGATGTTGGGTTGCGTGTCAAGGCAAGCCTTATGTCAAAACCACCTGTTTAACTCTCTGCTGATTATAACTGTGTAGAGATTGATATCGCTCCTGCATCTAAACCTTCCCCCAGAACTTCATCTTTCAAAAGCTCGCGTATCCTTCCTCCGAGTCACACTTGCGTGGGAATCAGTGAACCCCCGAATAGTCATTGAAATCGAAGGTGTCCAAATACGCGCAAAATTATCTACAGACACACAGGATGTTAGTGATTCAGGCACTGATAAACATGCTGGCGTACGGCCTCGGGCACGTTCGCGACACGAGCAACGGGAAGCTACACCGATGGCGGACTCATTGGGCAGCTCATCTTCCGAAGATGATGAACATTTACCTACCGCCGAAGACCTGGCCAAATCTTTCCTAAGGGAAGAACCCGCCGAGAAGATAAAAGAGCTGGAGGAGGCGCTGAATAATCAAACGGAATATCTTCAAGAATCCATAATGTCTAGCGAGGATGGAGAAGACGAAAATATAGTAGGAATGGGCTCACGGCTCGCTCTACCAGCAGTTTTACGGAACTACATCACTGGGGCAGTGGATAGAATGGAAATCGTCGCCAAACGTATCGATGTCCAGATTGACGGCCACTTGCCTCCAGAAACAAGCAACGCTTCTGGCAATGATGACTACCCGTCTTCCGTCTCGGTAAACTTCCATATTGAGCGGGTTTCTGTAGACGGTTTGACATCTGGAAATCCTGAGATAAACATAACGACGCAAGACGGGCGTTCCCAAGACGTCGAACCCACTTCCAGAAATGGGAAGCGTCGAATGTTCATGGAAAATATTTGTGCTCGACTCATTTCAGATCCGGAGAGCTTTGCCTCCTTGTCAAGAGTTTCAAGATCCTCATCGCCTGTCGACATCCGCTCTGATGTGTCCAATAGCCACAAAAGTTATAGTGATTCTTCTATGAGCGGAGTGTCATCAAGGCATCGTGAAGATTCGCACCGCTCTGTTGGGGAGCCCGAACCCGAACCCGAACCTGAACCTGAACCCGAGCCCGTTACGGAAGGTCACGAAGATGTTCCGCTTAGCTTCCTGTCTCAATCCAAACGAATTCATGAAGAAATTGAGCCCTTGGAATCATCTATTCTCACTGTCGATGAAGATAGGTTCGCAGATGCCGCTTACGAAGAGGAAGAGGAGACAAGGGATCAAAGCGCTAACCATGAAGGCGCGGATATGCAACACCGATCGTATCATTCTACCCACCTAGCTGAGTATGGTGAGAACAGTTTGTTTGATGACGAAGGTCTCTTGGATTATGTAGTGGAGAATGGCTTGTTGGAATCCAGATATGATGGAGCTGAGGAGTTGCGTCCTTCGCCAGATCCTCCGGTGGATAAGACAAGTGAAGGTGCCACTTTAAGGCCTGAGGAAATCATCCCACGTATTCTGAACCGACCTCTTTCTGCGACAGTGCCTGACTTTCAAAGCACTACTCAAGGCGCCACAGCCCTCGAACTCCATCAATTTAGCGAAACGTCGAGGTCGCAGCCAAATCCATCCACCATAAGCTTAACCCCTACTGACAATTTGGACGCCGCCAAACATGCTACTATTGAAACACGTAGAGATTCGAACAGCAGCTCCAGTTCGTCGCCGCTGATCGAAGACTTGGCGCAGTCGAAGCTCTTTACACACAACGAAGCTGAAAGCATGTATATGAGCGCTATGAGCGCTGCACCTTCCGAAGCGAGCCGGCATATGGTCATCCCCGGCGGATGGGACTCTGTTTCGGTTTCTAGCGAGGGCACAGCGCCTCATGCACCAGAATCCTTACCTCCTGCAATGAAAGCTTCGACTGTTATTGAAAGTGCTATAGAAGCTGAGGACGGATGCGAAACGCCACGACCAGGTAGCCGGGCGAGCGCTAAGTCAACGAATATCCCTGGTTCACTTCCAAGTCGAACTACTCCTGCGACAATAGGAAATGAAACCTTTCACGTACCGCTACCAGGTCCCCCTGGCAGCACGTATTCTGACAATACCCAAATCTCCAAACCATTTTTGAGTATTGATAAAATTAGTCTTTGGTTTCCTTTCAACCTATCCGATCCTGACTCAATCGCTCAACCCGACCTCAGCCATACTACTGAACATCTACGAGAGAGCCTCCAACCTACCATGGACCTTGGTGATGAATCCGTTTTCCAAGATATGCCGGGTTCATTTTCTTTTTATGCTGAGTCAACCGCAACGAGGCGACAGAAAGGCTCCAATACGGCAGAAGCCTTTAAACGGAATCTAGCTTCAAAAGCTATTCAGAATGAAGTTGCACCCGGTGCCCGCGCTCCTAAACAATCCCCTGATCTAGGGATAGAATTGGAAATAGGCACAATACATGGGCACATTGATTTTTCTGCTGGCCGGATGATATTCCAGATAGTACAGCGGCTGTTGTTCATGTTTAATACCCCAGATGAGAAAATGCCAGTTCACGATCCGAAAGATTTACCCAGTTCCAGCTCGGAAAGTTCTCTTCAGCTCTCCATCAAGCATATTGCATTTGCTTGGATCGAGCGGTTGGTGACGGAGTCTCTACCGGATGGTCCTCATGCTCGAACCCTTTTCAGACTTGAGGAAAATCCAAGTGACACAATTCTGAGGACCGATATCAAAAATCTACAGCTTACTGCTAGGACTAAAACAAATGATGTTGTGGCTAGGCTACAGATAGGAAAATTTACATTTGGCTTTTTGGATCAGGATATCATATCCTTCGACACAGGTGTAGGACTGAGGCGATCTGTTCGAGACACTCGGGAAATTTTAGATCATGATGTGCAAATCGACTACCAGCAAGCATCAGAACGCAGACTCCGTATCTTCACCCGTCCTTTAAAGCTCCTCTTCGACGTGCAAATGCTGGAGGATGCATTGAGTTCTTTTGGAGGATTTAGTGGAGTATTGGAGCTAGGAAACTCAATAACTTCCAATAATACAGTACAGAGCACCCCAACGGAAGTACAACAGCGTCCTCGAGGAGTTCACTTTGACCGCATCCCGGAGCCTGTTCCTTCGAGCTCTCCCGCCTCACCTAAGGTCGACCTGAGATGTGGTGAAGTCTCGTTCTTGCTGAGAGGGAAGAGCTGCGCCGTGCATGTTAAGACGAGTGCTGTCAAGATGATCCTGCGTGAAAGCAATGTGGGCATACACATTTCGGAAGTTCGAGTTACTGGACCGTATGTTGATTTTCCACGAGGCAATCCCGCGTTGGTCACAGAACTTAAAGATTTCAACATCAGGTTTCTTTTCACCCCAGAAGAGGTAGATTTGACTAGACTGCTTTCGATAATCACACCTTCGAAGGACAAGTACGAAAATGACAGCGACATCCTGATTGATACTCTTCTTCGACAGCGACAAAAGGGATCTGTTCTTCGAGTAACAATTGCAAGTGCGAGTATAAATGTATCCGATATTGATCGCATGAAGCTTTTCCAGGATCTTGGAAACGAAATGGCTAAATTATCTACCGTCACCAAGTATCTTCCTGAGGATGATCGCCCAGGTATCCTCACTCTCGCCGAGGTCAAACGCTTTGATAGTAGAGTCATGGTCAACGAGCGAATCGGCTATATTAACCTATCTTGTCAAGCGTCCCAATTTGCGCATGTGGGCTTGCCACCACTTTTCGCGATGGAAATCGGCAAAATCTTATTAAACCATGGGGAAGAGACCTTAATCGACGAAGTCATCGAGCTGCGACCACTGGATCAATTACCCATGATTATGGCAAGGATGATTGGTGACGAGATGGAGCCTACGATCAAGGCGAAATTGTTCAACGTCTGTTTTGAATATCGAGTTTCAACCATCATGGCTGTTCTCGGCCTCGTAGATAATGGGACAACTGAAGACCTTGTTTCGGGTATAGCTTCTTCTGTGGCGACCATTACAGGTCCTTCTTCTCCGAAAGTACTGAGCGGACAATCATCCGAGTCTGGTACCTCGTCCGCTGCACCCTTTAAGCCACTGCAAGTCGACTTACTTCTTCGTGACTGTGCCCTTGGTTTGAATCCGAGAAAATTGCATTCCAAAGGGCTCTTTGTTCTGACAAATACCCGGTTCAGTGGTGCATTATCCAAAAGCCAAGAACTTTCAGCTACTCTGGATATAAGGAAAGCCTCCGTACTAATAATAGACGATATAGATCGCATCGATGATCCTACTGACCCTTCGTCGACTCCTCACGCCTCTGTGCTTGGTAGCCGACAAGTTACAGATTTATGCCGAAGCGGATTCATATCTGTCAGCACAATCTCTTCAGCGAAGATATCTGTGAGTATAACAGGCAACAGAAATGACCAGCCACAAATTGTGGAAGTTGAGTTCAAAGACGACTTGATCATACTAGAAACCTGCGCCGATTCCACACAAACACTAATCGGTATCTTGAATGGATTGAAACCGCCAATGCCGCCAAGCACGGCTGAACAGTATCGGACAATTGTTCCACTACAAGAAATGATGGATTCATTTTCTGGAGATGCCTTCGCTACTGTTCACGATGAGGCTGAAGATGATACGTTTACTATGGATGATGCCGACCGCATGGATGATGAGGTCCCGAGGAATCTTGAATATGTTGGAAGTTTCTACAATCCTGAATCAATACCCACTGAAGAGGATATTGGTGATGGCATGCTTGGAGAAGATGACCTCCATCATTTGGCAAGCCCTCCTATAACTCGACGGCGAGGCGAAAGAGGCCTTTTAGAGAGCTTCCAAGAACAATATGAAGTTGCCGAAGGTGAACAAGAGTTTGATTTTGATGACAATTATTTTGGCACGGACTCAGAAATCAAAGGCACTGCTCACAAATGGGATTCTACCAAAAACCAATACACGTTGTCGAATGAATTCAAAGTGACTGACAGTCCCCTAAAAATTCGTGTACGCGACACGAATGTCATTTGGAACCTATTTGATGGATTTGACTGGCCGAAGACTCGAGGTGTAATCGCACAGGCAGTGCAGGATGTGGAAAATAGAGCTGAAGAACGACGACAGAAGAGGACAGTTTCTGGAGATGACGACGAAGAAAATGTTGTCATCGAAGAAGATTTCCTTTTCAATTCTGTATGGATCAGCATCCCCGTGAACGAAGAAAAGGGGGCTCTCTCAAAGAAGATTAATCATGATGTGGATGACCTTGTCAGCGAGACTGGTAGCTACGCCACAACAACCGCATCTCGCTCGACAGTACGGCAGAGGACGCCAAAGTCGAAGCGCCGAAAACTCAAGCTTGAGCGGAGCAGGCACCACAAGATTACCTTCGAATTACGAGGAGTCGCTGCCGATATTGTGGTATTCCCTCCTGAATCTGGCGAGACGTTAAGCTCAGTCAATCTCCGCGTTCACGACTTTGAGATCTTCGACCACGTCCCGACTTCAACCTGGAAGAAATTCGCCACTTCTCTTCTTGACCCAACCCAACGCGAAATGGGTCGGTCAATGATAAATCTGGAGCTCCTAACTGTAAAACCTGTTCGTGATCTGGCTGCTTCTGAACTGGTCTTGAAGGTAAGCATGTTTTAATCGGCTATTTTATGTACTCATTAACATAAATAGGTTACTGTCCTTCCTCTCCGACTTCATGTTGACCAGGATGCACTCGACTTTATCACGCGATTCTTCGAGTTCAAGGATGACTCCGTTGCACCAAGCACTAGCAAAGCTGACCAGCCTTTCCTTCAGCGCGTTGAGGTGAATACTGTCCAAATAAAACTAGACTACAAGCCCAAAAAGGTGGACTATGCCGGCCTCCGATCCGGCCACACAACGGAATTCATGAACTTCTTCATTCTAGATGGTGCTGACATAATGCTCCGCCATGTTATCCTCTACGGCGTTACTAGTTTCGACAAATTGCACCAAACCCTCAATGACGTTTGGATGCCTGACGTGAAAAATAACCAGCTTCCCGGCGTGCTCGCTGGTCTCGCGCCTATCCGCTCAATTGTCAACGTAGGCAGCGGTGTCCGCGACCTTGTCGTCGTCCCGATGCGCGAGTACAAAAAGGACGGTCGTATTGTTCGTAGCGTCCAGAAAGGAGCTCTCGCGTTCGCTAAGACTACTACTTCGGAACTGGCTCGCTTTGGTGCCAAGCTCGCCATTGGCACCCAGACCGTTCTGGAGGGCGCAGAAGCTTTCTTGTCTCCACAATCAGCGTCTGCGGGTCTCTCATCAGCTGATTCATGGGAAGACCTCGACCCTTCTAGCTCGCCCAGTGCTCTCGACGAACCTAGAGCCATCTCACATTATGCAAATCAACCAATCGGTGTTATGGCAGGTCTCCGGGGTGCGGCACGCCATCTTGAGCGAGACTTGCTAACCGCTCGTGATGCCGTTATCGCTATTCCGGGTGAAGTAATGGAGAGCGGAAGTGCAGGGGGGGCAGCAAAGGCTGTCATTCGCCGAGCACCGACCGTGATTCTCAAACCTGCCCTTGGCGCAACCAAAGCTGTGAGCAACGCATTGTTTGGCGTGAGCAATGCGTTGGATTCACAGAGCAGAAGGAAGATAGAGGATGTAAGTCCCCTCGCCATCTATGCGTTCCCTTTCGTATAATTTATTGCTAACGATGTCCCTAGAAATACAAGAGCTATTGAGATAGCTCACGCATTGCATAAAATCCTACTAGCATTTTTTGTTTCAACGCAAGGCGATTCGGCCTTCTAGTTTTCTTTTCTTTTCTCTCTGCATGCATTTTCATTCTCCCTCATCAGAGGCGTTATTTCCTTCATCAATTTGCATAGCGATGGTGCAAGGCGCGGGAACATAGTGCGACGCGCAGCATTTTCTCTTCTCTTCAAAGTTCCAACCACACATGCATGAACCGCGACGGTACCAGCGTAACGGCGTTTCTTTGATTTTGGGAACCGGCACGAAACGACTCTTGACATCTTCCACATCTGAATACCCTCTAGGTATCATGATGGGGGGGTAAGGAGGTTCGTTTATCGGCGAAATTGTATTTAACAGCTGGGAGGTTGAAGGAAATGGTGTATAAGTTAGGCGGTGTTAATATCGATTGCATACCGTATATATTCCGGGAATAGAGGGTCACATTTCTCACGCATGATAATCTTGAGCTCCGTCATCGGAGCCTAGCACTCCAACGTAAGTGATGTGCTATGAAATTCCAAGCTGTCTCATACGCTATTGATGCCTGTGTTCAAATTTGGCAGCCTAGTTGTGCCTTCATGAATGGCTTCAAATGCTTAATAAAAAACTAGGTAGGTTTTTCGGTATGTTCGGTTGCGAAGGACTTCAGAGACTTGTGCAGAACCTGAATGGTACGGGGCAGGACCCGCATAAATGGCTCGTAGTACGTAAGCCTCTAGCAACGGCACATGGGGTAATATTAACTTTCGACATTATTTCGCGTCCCATAATTTAGGGCGGCCATTTCGGAAATGGTCGCCGCCCAACCGAATTCGGCAGTTCAATCACGAAGCTTGAGAACACTTAGTCTATCAGAGCTTAGAAACACTAGCGTGGGGTGCCACGAAGAGTCCATTTAGATGGACTGAAGCAGAACCATGGAATGAGGGTGTTTGAATGACTTTGGGGTATTGGAAGTGATAAGGGCTACTAGGAGTTAAATAATATCGACAATCGGGCGTACCGTGTATATATCGGCGTGCGATAATGAATGGCGTCGATGTTATTTTTAATGATGTGTCCTTCCCAAAGGGACAGCGGGGATCTTCCTGGCTCTTAGCAGCAGGGCTAAGCAAGCATGGAACCATGGTATCGGAACGAAAAACTTAAACGAAAAAATATCAAACCTCCGAGACGAAGTTAAAGTAGTAATGCCGATATGGTCAGGGGTATCATTGCTAGTTTCCCAACAGCCATTCCTTCTTGGCTTTTTTTTTGGCCTATCGAATGTTTAGGCCCGCAGCCTAATTTATATCTCATAATTCCGCCTCTTTCTTTGAATGGTTGTTCCCCGCACTCACTAGTCCTCCAAAATCTGGCCAGCTCAATCCATTCAAGCCTAGCGCGGCGTTGTATGCCAGCTTGCGAATTTTGTGGGACCGGGTTTCAGGGGGCTGTGCTGGGGGTTGCACTGGGGACTTCACTTGAGCTTTCCGGTGAGGAGGTGAGATGGGTGAGAGAACCGAGGCGGAAATACTGGAATGGCTAGTATTGGTGGAGGAGTCTGAAGAGATCGTTATGACGTTTTCTGGAGTGGATAAGCGAGGGCAAGGTGGATAGGTTGTTTTTTTAGGAGCTGGTGTACGAAAAGCTGCTCGAGCTGAAGCAGTATCATTAATGATAGAGATGCCGAGGCCTATAGCTTCGCTGGCTACAGGTGGTTTAAGTGTTGAGTTGCCACGAGGAGCACTCCCATTCGACGGTCTCTCTGCCACTACAGGTGGCGTGAAGAACATGGTAGAGCTATTTTCGTGCTCTGCCAAACTTTCATTTCTCACAGCAGCGCTGTGTTGTGTCTCTTCATCTTCCGTTGTCTGGGTGTCTTCCGGTCGTTGGCGCTTATCAGCTCTCATCCTTTCTCTGCGTTCCTCCAGCATATCCGTCATCTCGGCATCATGAGCAAACAAATCGGCAGAGCAGAGATGGCCAAACAGAGCGCGTATGCTGAGTGCGGACGTCCAATTGATTGGGTCCACGGTGCAAGGATAAATATCCCGAGGACGGAAAGCTCGGACGAGACAGCAGAGTTCGCTGTATGAAGAGTGACGTGAGTAAGGAAATGTTATGGATTTCGGAAGTGGACCATCGATTTTGTCTAATGCAGTGCCAGTATTAGATAATTGCATTTTAGAGCCAGCCGAAGACGGTGTTGTGGTTGCGACCCTTGCCAGCATAGCGACGAGTTCCTGCAGTGGGATGTCTCCAAGAAGCGAAGTGTCGTCATGAGGATCATCGCCTTTTATGCTTGTGTCCAGCAAAATTCTATTCTTAGTTTCGTCCGTTGCAGACGACAAGAAAAAGAAGATCTTGGAAAGCAACTCGGGATCCTCTAGCTTCGCAGCACAAAGTTGCATTAACTGGCCTACAGCATTGGGGTCGTTGATTTCAAGCTCGTGGATTTGATTCAAATCTCCATTCCCGCCTCCTGCACCTAATTCACCAATTTCGACGCCATTACTTAGGCGTGTGACGATTGGAATAATACTCACCACTTGTGGGTTCTCTTCAATTACTGGGCACGAAGTTCCACGTTCACAGCTGTGAAGTCTGACATGAGGGTTTCCAGTTAAGCAACCCTCCTTGTAGTGGTTGCCACAGTGAAAACCGCACAGTGGCGGTGCTTCTTGGGACTGAAGAAAATTTTCTCGTGCAGAGAGGGATTTGTAAATTCCCCACCGGTACTGATCCAAATGAATAGTACTTTCAAGAAATGCAGAGAGTGCGATCCACACGTTTTCGTATCCGAATGTCCAGGCTTGGAAATAAAATAGCGTGTCTTTTGGATACTTCTCTACTTTCTCAAGGAGCTCTCTCACGCCTTCAGATTTTGATGGAAATTCTCGATATGGCTCAGATTTAGTTGCAAAGGTGGTGTCAAGGTATATGCAGTCAAGTCGGCGAGGACCAAGTGTGTATGGTATAAGCACTGGGTTCTGGACCAATGAGTTTACCCACCATGTTTCGGATCGGATGTCGCCGGTGTACAGGATTGCTTTGCCATCGCCCTGGATAAGGAACATGACAGCTCCCGCACAATGATTGGCAGCGAAAAGGGTGACGCGAATTTCATTGCCTGGGGACAGCTCGATGACAGTTGGTGTTTCTAGTGGCAGTGTTTTGAGAAGTGTTTGCAAGTGCTTGTATGTTTGTTTACGTGATTCGAGAATGCCTTTCGCAAAGTTCATGCGATGGGGGTACTTTTCGAGACGCAACAGGATCTAAAATCGTCAAGACATGGCCGCAAGATAACAATTTACACATTGACAGGAAACGCGAAACAAGAGCCAGCAATGATTCGAGCCACGATGGAAGGATAGAAACCGTGGTGCACGGAAATATATGCAGACTAACGTGACCAATCGACTCACCTCCCGCGTTGCAGGTGAACAGTAAATGAACGGTGACTTCAGGGATTCCAACCCAAGAAGATGGTCAGAGTGAACATGGCTTAGGAAGCAGGCTAGTGGAGGCTTTTGGCCGGAAATTACTCGAAAATAATCAATCCTGATTTGGGGGAATTCTGCAGGACCACTGGGTGAGGAATAATACGGCGTAGGCTGGAAAGAGGGATGATTATGAAACATGCTTACCTGTGACAACGCCCTTGAACGTCGACATGGCCCGCAGCGGTTATGTGGGTATGTAGGTGGCGTTGGAGATTTTAGGACGTGGTGGTCTTGAGAGAAGGGCCCTCAAAGAACGCGACGACGCCAAGTCATGTGCTTCAATCTATTCGTTCTTTCACGAGCCAGATCCCGCAACATGGGCCGGTCAACGGGGGCTGATGCAAAACACACACGGTTCCTGCTCGACGGGTGCTCAGAGAATGCTCGGTCGTGCGGTGTGTCAGTGGCTTCGAAACGATCTTGGCTTACAGTCTGCATGGAAAAACAGCATGACCCTGGGTGGATTTGGTGTGGTTGGATTTGACCATCCCGCTGCTGACCAGTTTGGTAGCCCCTCGAGGTCGCTGGTGCCGTGGGCGGACTACCGCCAACCACGGCGGTGATGCCGGGGACCATTTGCCTCTAGGAGAGAGCGGAAAAATTGGTAGCCACTCAGCGGGGTCAAGCATTTTGTCCGGCAGGGTCAGATGGGCCTTGAATTGACAGCTTGCACACCACCACCTCACGGCAGCCGCCGAATTTGCTTTCCTGCGTCGGACGGTGGGCTTCGGCTTGTTTGCGTCCGCTGTGATAGGCGTTGGAGCTGCCATGCCATGCGGCAATAAAGACCAGTGGATCGGCCCCAAGTCAACCCTTGAAAGGCGGGCGTGAGCGGACCTCAATGGTAAGCGGCTGCAGGCAAGAAATAGGTTTCGAGGCGACGAGCCTAGCCCGTAACTATCGTCCCCGGCGCATTCTCTACCGGCCCTGGCCCTTGCTGGCAGGAGGATCATATCTGCTGGCTGCTGGACCATGGGACAACCGATTATAAAGTACAGGCGGTGTACCTGAACATGCTGCTTCATTTCCCGTCCCTTCCTTTTTCGTGCCGTCCGAGCGAGTTTCCTCCTTACTCTGCAGACTCTCCAGACTGACTGAATCCTCCTTCACGCCCGTCACTTCATTCATCCCGATACCACCGCCCTTCCCGCCTCTCCGCCGGGCCCGAGACGGTTACGTGCACGCTGGCTGCTGAGCTTAGCCCATCGTCGTTACCACAGGGGAAGGCCCAACGCAGCAATCGAAATATTCTCCCCGAGTTAGGAAGGTGTTCCGGAGGTCTTTGCTCTGAGACGAATTTACTGTAGCCCCAGGCCACCGCAAATTCCCGCTGAATCACGCTCACCAGCTATTCCTCCTCGCTCCCTTTTTAAAGAGTCAAGTGCAAAGCGTCTCCGCCAACGAATCAGAACTCACTTCTTAAAGAAGAGAGCGACAAGGCTACGTGTGACAGAGCTTGGCTGTGTGACGCGTGAATCGGATTCGGAGTCACGTTCATTCCTTTTCTCTCGATCAGGAACGGCACCTAAGCCAATACGCCACTTCAGGTCCTTTCCAGCGCCCCACAAGCTCAATTCAACAACACCTCTGCCTCACAAACGGTGCCTGATCATCTCACCTATTTAGTCCTGAACCTCCACCCAGCGACGTCCGCTTGAAAACGAAACCCTCCTACAAACCATACCTGACTTCTCCCTGGTTGGCCCACGATGCACCGTAAACAACCCATATCCGTTCTGGTGTACAATCAGCTCTTCCCGCACCCTCGCCCTGACGATCCCGCCTCCTTCTCCGCACACCTCTCCAAAAACCTAGTCGGCGAAGTCCGCATCGAGACTGCCACCTTCTACGGCTCCCTCGACACCATTGAAGCACGCTACCCAGGCCTCAACTACTCACACACCCCCCACCGCAAGCGCCTAGGCCGCTTCCCACACCATGCTCGCCTTTTCCAGGCCTTCGATGCTCTAGGCCTTACCGAATCGGAGATTGCAGGCTTCTGCCGCTGGGAAGGGACGCTGTGGGCGCGCGAGCGGTACGAGAGGGATGAAGGGGTCAAGGTGCGAGATACGACGGGCCTGGAGATCGGAGAGTGGGTTGATCGACGCGGCAGGACGACGCGGAACAAAGGCATCAACGTGAAGACGGACATCGAGGTTGAGATCGAGGAGGTGCGGCCCGCGGAGGAGGCGATGGACTCGGAGATGGCAGAAGAGGATGAGGAGAGCGACGAGGAGGTGGAGAGCGTTGGGTTCGAACTTAACCAGCGGCTCATCCAGGCGGCGGCGATGCGGGAGCAGGGTGTCAGCGTCGTCATGGACCCGGAGTGGGAGCAGTTCCTGAAGGAGGCTCAGGAGAGAGAGGCGCTGGGGAGACAGGAGCTGGGCATCCAGGCATCGGGGGCTGCTGCACCGCGCTCGCTGCGACCGGCACTGGCGAGTGCTATAGCATCGCTCGACGCACCGCCCATGCCTCCAAACCCGTCCATCGGTCCAGCCTCTTGATCCCCCTCCTTCCAAATTGGGTTCCCTTCAACCTTAACGAAAGCATATTTTGTGCTCCTTTCTCCTCGTTACGTCTGCGGCTTATTTGGCTTATTCCACCCTTGCTATTCGTCACTGCATCTGGTTTTAGCCCGCATTGACACATTTTGAACATTAACATTCTACTGGCGTTACTCGAACTCGATGAGATATCAGATCGGACTGGGAGTTTACGGGAGGGAACAGGCATATTGCCGCTGTGGAGTAATACCCGTATGATTTGCTGTGCCTTTTTTTCCTCTCTCTGAGCGTGTGCTTTGGTTTCCCCCAATGATGTTGTAGATAGTCACTGGCAGACGAAAAAGCGTCTAATAGATTTTGCATCTGGCAACAATATATAAATTTTCGACTGTGTGCGTTCTATGAGTGCTGCACGAGATGATGTGTGGGGTGTTTGCCCGTATAAGGTTGGTTCATGTTAGTAGATAGATTACAATAAGTATAGACCTTTGCTGTTAGTTCGTACTTGTTATCAGATTGTCTGTACTAACGAATAGTATTCTCCTGCAAGGCATTAACTGCCGTCATGACAATTCGAAGAGACCTTGTTCCCACTTCGAAGAAGTTTCAGAAGAGCATATTAAATCACCTAACCATAAAGCCACTGTCGTAGAGTTCCGAATAGACAATCATTACTTTCATTCCCTCTAAGACTGCCGTGTCTATTCATGCTAATGCGATTTGAATGGGCGTGCTGCTCATGACAATGCGTCGAATCATCCCCCCTGGCGACATACCTACAATAACGCAGTGTCGACATCAATGCCGGGACCCCCCAAACACCCCATTTCGAAAAAAAGCCTGCTAGAAGCCACCAGATGGTACCAACTCCGCCTCAAACACTAGGAAGCTAGAGGGCGAGGAAGGCACTAAGGTTGAACCTTTCACGAGCGTTAGCCAGCTGCCACAACGCAGTTCATCCACGCCCTCCCCGACCCTCTCCCCAGCCAACAATGGCAATGGCAACAGTAGCAACGACTCAGAGCCTCCGCCCCCCCAGCCCCGCAAGCCCAGACCCCCTCTTCGCATTCCGCACCCACCTGCTGACGCCCTCCTGATCAATCTCCATGGCGTCAGCGCCCTGGCCCTCATCCCCGAACACCGCGCCGCGCTTCGGCGCGCCGCCCTTGTCCTCCAGCGCAGCCATGGCGGCCTCGAGCCCGCGGTCGCGCCGGCGCCGCTCCCGCTCGCGCCGCACCGCCGCGGCGCGCACCGCCGCCATCTGCGCGTCCAGATCCGCCAGCGCGCCCTCGCACCGCTGGCTCCATGCGAACAGCGTCGCTTGCATGGCGGGCAGGCTGCCGGGTGCGAGGTCGCGGAGCGGGGCGATCGAGGCCACGTTCACGATGCTGTGGGCCGGGTCGAGGGTCGCGGTGAGGAGGGACGAGTAGATGGCGGTTGTGAGGAGGTCTTCTAGCGCGCGGGAGGAGGGGAGGGAGAGTGCGGTCATCAGGTGCGAGTAGGTGAGGGTGGAGTGGGAGTGGGCGAGGGGGAGGAGGGAGAGGAGGAGCAGTTTTTGGTGCTGGGCGGGGCTGAGTTGCGGGAGTGAGGGGTTCGCTGTTCGAGACGTGTTAGTCTGAGCTACTATATGTTTTTTCATGTTGTATGTCTTGGTGGGAGTGAGGTTGGGTGCGGGAGCCGGCTGCCTACCTTTGTAGTCCGCCCATGTTCCCCAGGAGAATATCTCGAGCAGGGTGAGATAGGGGGCGTATTCGGAAGACTGCCTCAGGGCTTGGATGTTTGGTGTCTGGAGGAGCTCGGCGAAGACATAGGTGTGCGGGGCGGAGGTAGCTTGGGTGACCAGGTCGGCGGCGGCGCGGGGTGAGTTTGCGGATTTGGAGAGGGCCAGGAAAGGTTCGAGCGCGTTGAGGGCGCGGGTCTGCTCCATGCTGGGCTGTGGGTGCTTGTCTCGTTTTGAATTAGGGTTATTGGGAGAATTGGTGGAGGTAGTGTGCGGAGGATGGATTTCAGTCAACAGTGAAGCTTCATGCTTGGCGATCTCGCCCAGATCTGATTAGATCACAAGCTTTCTTGGACCCCGAAGGAGCCCCGAATGCTCTCGAGTTTTGAACTTCCTGAAATGGCAGTTCTAGGCAAGCTTCCATACCTAGGTAGTCTTGCGAAATTCAGAAAATAGTAAAAAGTCTCCTTGGACAGATCTTCCGAAGCCTATACGAACTGCTTACTCGATGGCGAGGAGCACCCAAAGTCCTCCAAAGTATCTATCTATTACCGAGTAATGACTGAATCAATCACGCCCCTCCTCTCCGTAAGCGCCCTAGGGATGCTGCTATGGAATCGTGAAAGGAGGTCGTTCGAGGTCTGTCCCGCACTGGCTATATCTGTGGGTTCGATGGCCTCAAACATCGGTCTCCGTGCTGGGGAGAGCACACTAGCCAATCACAAATTAAGCGGTGATTAAGAAATGCCACACGAGTGGATGGCTATGGATGCCCTTCGGGGCAAAGACCCCAGTCATCGCGGTAGACTAGGGCGATACTAAGGGATAAAGTTCGCGTATGAGGGGCTGAGGTGTAGGCAGGTGGATGTCTCGAGTAGGAGTCGTGGAGGGTAATCACACTGCGGCCGTCTCATCGCCTACCATTCCGACACCTCTAGTTTCGTCTTAGAGAGCAGGGCCAAGGCAAAACACAAAGCTTGACGGCCTTGGAAATCCATATCTTCGGGCTTCATGCCGTAGTTTTTTTCATATTGTTGCACCGGCTGACCGTCTCTACTTTTGCATTCGTTCTCTGCTACGATTATTCTCATTCTCGTATTCTCGTATTCTCGATTTGCCGTATTTGGCATTCAGCTGAAGCCCAGGCGAGTCTGCTTATTCCATTCTCGGCTCTAGCGGCATCGCCCTCACTCCGGCTTTATCGGTTCCCCGAAGTGGCTTCGTGGCTTACTTTGTGGCTTGCATATTACCTTAATTATCAATCGCGTGCTAGAAGCTGACCTTCTTGTAAATCTGTACACTTCTCACCTAATATTCCCGTCATTCAGTATAGTCATCTTACGTCACCCCATTCCCTTTATTCCCTTCGTGCAGCCCGACCTGCATCTCCCCAATAGACCCTCCGCCGCATTATCACTTCAACCTGGCCAGAATCGCAGAGGTAGCCCTCTCAGGGCTGATACCCATCGGTCCTTTACCACAGCCATCTTCACATCATGGCACCGTCATACCTACCAGTATCGACTCGCGATGTCGACAAATCCCTGTCGCGAACCGCCCCACCGCAACCGTCAAAGAGTGCGCCAACTGCACACATGGCCACAACAACCCTCAAGGTTGAGGGGATGACCTGCGGAGGTTGTACATCAGCGATGGAAACCGGGTTTCAAGGAGTCGACGGCGTGGGCAATGTGTCTATTAATTTGGATATGGAGCGAGCAGTTGTACAACACGATCCTGTAAAACTGCCAGCAGAGAAAGTCAAGGAGATAATAGAAGATCGAGGTTTCGACGCAGAGGTATTGTCTTCGGATCTGCCAGCCGCAGCGCCTGCTATGGAGGATCATTTCTTGAGCGATTCTGAAGACGAAGAGGAGGAGGCGGAGCAAGATTCATCGATATCTACTACAACTGTCTCTGTCGGAGGAATGACTTGCGGCGCATGTACTTCTGCGGTAGAAGGGGCGTTCAAGGATGTGTCTGGCATCAAGGCTTTCAGCATATCATTATTATCGGAACGAGCGGTCCTCGAACATGATGTCAAAATTATCTCGCCAGAGCGGATAGCGGAGATAATTGAAGATACTGGGTTCGATGCGAAAGTCATGGAAACAAAAGCTGCCATGCCCACGAAGAAGAGGTCACAGCGAAGTCGTGATAAGCGGAAAATCCTCACCACAACCGTTGCGGTGGAAGGCATGACGTGCGGAGCTTGCACGTCTGCGATCGAAGGTGGCTTCAAAGGAGCTGATGGGATTTTGCAGTTCAACATCAGCTTGCTTGCAGAACGGGCCGTTATTGTTCATGACCCAACCAAAATTACAGAAGATCAAATCGTCGAGACCATCGAAGACCGAGGTTTCGATGCCAAAGTTCTGTCATCAACTGATAGCAGCGCCCAGGCGTCAACGTCAAACGCTACAGCCCACCTCAAAGTCTATGGATTAATGGATACCAAAGCTTCTTCAGAGCTCGAATCTTCTCTCTGTGCAATCCCAGGCGTTATCACCGCGACAGTGAACTTCAGCACTTCTCGTGCCTCGATTACACATAAGCCCTCAAGTGTTGGCTTACGTGTGCTAGTCGAAGCCATCGAAGCGGCGGGATACAATGCACTCGTCGCCGACTCGGACGACAACAACGCGCAGTTGGATTCTCTTGCAAAGACCAAAGAGATCCAAGAATGGCGTCGTTCATTCAAAGTTTCTGCTATGTTTGCCCTACCGGTGTTCCTCACCAGCATGATATTCCCTATGTTTCTTCCATTCCTCGACTATGGCAGCATTTGCCTAGCGCCTGGTATTTGGCTCGGCGATGTTGTCTGCCTTTTCCTCACTATCCCTGTTCAGTTCGGCATTGGGAAACGATTCTACATTTCAGCATTCAAATCACTTCGCCATGGTTCTCCTACTATGGACGTCCTAGTCGTTCTAGGCACGTCCGCAGCATTCTTCTTTAGCGTTACAGCCATGCTCGTATCTATAGTCACTCCTCCGCATTCTAGACCAGCTACAGTGTTTGACACTAGCACTATGCTCATCACCTTCATCACCCTTGGCAGATATCTAGAGAACAGAGCTAAAGGCCAGACATCTAAGGCTCTCTCGCGGCTCATGTCGTTAGCACCTTCAATGGCTACTATCTACGCAGATCCCATTGCCGCAGCAAAAGCAGCGGAAGGGTGGGATATCCCCGTTTCACAAGAAAAAGACGACAGCAAAGACATGAATGGTAATGCCGCGGAGGAGAAAGTCATTGCTACAGAACTTATCGAGGTGGGAGACGTGGTCATTCTTAAGCCTGGAGATAAGATTCCTGCAGATGGCACTGTCACGCGCGGTGAAAGCTACGTCGATGAAAGCATGGTCACTGGCGAGGCTATGCCAATCTTTAAGAAGAAAGGACACCTCCTCATGGCCGGGACGGTCAACGGTGCTGGCCGGGTTGATTTCGTCGTCACACGGGCTGGCCGCGATACTCAGCTCAGCCAGATCGTACGCCTGGTTCAGGAAGCTCAGACAAGCCGAGCGCCGATTCAGCGGTTGGCTGATACTGTTGCTGGATATTTCGTTCCTATTATCATTACTCTCGGTCTAGCAACTTTTGTCTCCTGGATGGTCCTCAGCCATGTTCTTCCTTCTCCCCCACAGGTGTTTTTGAATCATGCCAGTGGCGGCAAGCTGATGGTTTGCGTAAAGCTCTGCATTTCGGTTATCGTCTTCGCCTGTCCCTGTGCGCTTGGTCTTAGCACACCGACTGCAGTCATGGTTGGCACTGGTGTTGGCGCTGAGCAAGGCATTCTCGTCAAAGGCGGTGCTGCTCTAGAGACTGCCACCAAGATCAACCATGTCGTTCTGGACAAGACCGGCACCTTGACTATGGGCAAGATGAGTGTTTCAAAGGCAGATTTGCAAGGAGGCTGGGACGAAGATGAGAAGAAAGCCCGGCTATGGTGGACTCTGATTGGCCTTGCTGAAATGGGCAGTGAGCACCCCATCGCCAAAGCCATCGTCCTCGCCGCCAAAGACCATCTCGGACTCGGTCCCGAAGGTGCTCTCGATGGAAGTGTAGGCGATTTCGATGCCGTCGTCGGCAAAGGCATTGCTGCCAACGTTGAAGCTGCCATCTCACCCGAGCGAAGACGCTACCGCGTACTCATCGGCAACGCTCTATACCTCCGCTCAGAGGGCATCACGATCCCGCCGTCCTTCGAAGAAGTCCCAATCACACCCTCCGGCACCGCTCACCCGCGCCCCTCGCCGCAATCCCGCTCCGCCGGCACCACAACAATCTACACTGCCATTGGCACCACCTACACAGGCTGCCTCTCCCTCTCCGACACGCTCAAGCCCTCAGCGCGCGCCGCCATCCTCGCGCTCTCCCGCCTCGGCATCTCCGCCTCCATCGTCACCGGCGACACCATCTCCTCTGCCCTCGTCGTCGCGTCCCAAGTCGGCATCCCACCCGCCAACGTACACGCGTCCGCCACCCCCTCGGAGAAAAAGGAAATCATCGCCGAACTACAATCGCGCGGCCGCGTCGTCGCCATGGTCGGCGACGGCATCAACGACTCGCCGGCGCTCGCCTCGGCCAACATCGGCATCGCGCTGTCGACCGGCACCGACGTCGCCATGGAAGCCGCCAGCATCGTGCTGATGAGCAGCACCGACCTGCTCGCGGTGCCGGCCTCCCTCGTCCTCTCGCGCAGCATCTTCCGCCGCATCAAGCTCAACCTGCTCTGGGCGTGCCTCTACAACGTCATCGGCCTGCCCTTCGCCATGGGCTTCTTCCTGCCCTGGGGCCTGAGCCTGCATCCGATGGCGGCCGGCGCGGCAATGGCGTGCAGTTCCGTCAGCGTGGTCGCGAGCAGTCTGGCGCTGAAATGGTGGCGCCGCCCGAGGTGGATGCGCGTCGCGGTGCTGGATCCCGGTGCTGAGGTGCCCGAGGCCGAGCGCGAAGCCGAGAGGCGGTTGGGCGAGGAGGGCGTCTTCAGGCGCGCGCGGGACTGGGTCGCTGAGGCCGTGAGGGCGCGGAGGCGCGCCAGGGAGGAGGTGGGGTATGTCCCGCTGAGGGATATGGGGGATGCGTGAGGGGGGGATGGGAAAGAGATATTGGTGATTTGTTATTTTTGTATTGTATGTTTTAGGTCTTAGCGTTCGGAGGCTTGGAGCTAGAGAGAGAGAGTACTGAAGTGCCTCTCAGGGTTTTTTGAGCGATGTTTGTAATGTAAGGTGTTGCAAATAATTCTATTCGTTATATATCTCTATGTATCCCAGCTGCAGGTATTGTGAAGTTGGAACAGGTCATGGCTCGGGAGAATTAACTGGCTTAAGAGGAGAAATATTAGTGCTTCCTTGCACCTAAAGATATAATTATAACTAGTCCCAGGCTGTGTTGGTTGCAGTGAGCCCCTTTTGGAGGTCCCGGGAAGCATATCGAAAGTTCATGTTTTGTTGCAATAGGGAAACGAGTCACCCTTGACGCCTCTCTTTGCTTGACTGGATGGTAAGGTTCTATTTCTGCTACCTTTTAGAGGTTCTTGTTTTTAATTCCGTCTACATTAAAATTCGGGGTTTTAAATTCTATAAATCTCCTTCCATAGCGTTTCTGGGTTCTTAGTATTAAACTGCAATATTAACGACGCCTAGCTAGTTCAAGGTTCTGCGGTAGTCCGACAAGAGTATCCCTTAACCCGTCAAAATTGATCCTTACGTTACTGTGCGTTATCTTATAAATTAGACTCCTAGGAAGAAATTGCGCCACGGCGTAACGCTAAGGATCTAGTACCACGCTTATGGACTCCTGCAAACTCCTAAGCTAATTAAATTACTATACCCTAGTTCTATGAAGTCTTACAAAGTCCTAACCTAATTATATTATACTAAGAGGTATTTCTCCCTAAGAGTCTAAGAGCTTATAGGCGCCCTTTATATATAAACTCAAAGTTTCTTATTAGTAATAACTCCTCTATTATAACGCTCTATCTTATGCCCTAAATTAACTCTAAAATACTTCCTTTATCTTACTAAGAAATAATAGACATTACTAGCGGAATACCTATACCCCTATTTAACGATTTATAAAGCTCCTTATCTAGCGTTTCTTCTGGCTCCTCTCTATAGGTAAAACTCCTTAATATAATACCGGGTATATAATAATATATTTAGTATTATAATCTACACTATTACGAACGCTTTAAGTACAATGTTACGACTACTTGGAGAAGAGTCAGAAGAAGCCAGTTGGTTAATTTAAGCACGGTCTAGGATGGAGCCGATAGAGTTATATAACGAGGGATAGTAACTAAAGTCACATAATGTAATCTATATAATCTGTAGAATCTATATAATCCATAATAGAGTAGATAGAGCATATATATATTACGTATAAGAAGGATTTTATAGAAGTACGGTTATGTATTTAAGGACCCTTAATCCCTACCTAGATAGTTCCTTTCTTATAGTAATTCTTAGAATATAATTAGAGTTAATCTATTAGGCAACCACTCCACCAATTATTATTACGTTATTAACTTTAATTTGCATTACCTATACACCTAGCCTAATAACGAGCCCATTATAGTTTAAGCTATAAGGTTCCGTTATATAATTACTACCTAGTTACAGTATTAAATATAGAAAGTTAAACAATATGCTACTAAAAGCACCAGCTATAATACCATTAACGGCGGTAACTACTTTAAGGTTAGGTAACGACACTAGTATAGTAGATACTAACTTATAGCAACCTATAACGGTCGGACAACTATAAGAGATAGTTAACTAGCTAATAGAAAATAATATAATATTAGAAAATAGGATTAACGGGATAGGCGTAGTAAAGATTAAGCTACTATTAATTAAAAGGTATTTAGGAAAGAGATTAAAACTTAAAGGATTTCTTATATAAATGCACTTTAAGGTTATATAAGAGGGAGCTAAGCTATTAATACCTATAGATTAAATAGTATATGCGGAATTATTCCTGTTAGAAAGGGTACTTAAATAGTTTAAGCCTTACCTTACGGAAATATAAGCAAATGGTATAACGACCACTAATTAAGAAGTACGGTTTATATTTATAAGCTAGGAAGGGTTTATAGAATAACTTATACAAATATTTAGAGACCTAGAGGTAGTAACTATAGCGGAAAGAAAACTCTAAGATATTATATAATAAACCTTAGCAATTAAGTATATAACGCAGTTCTAAACATTAGTAATATAAGTAGAGTAGAATAATAAGGCGCTTATAGCATAGTATAAGCAAGAACTTAATGTTACGGACGCTTTAAGTACGATATTACAACTACTTAGAGAAGAGTCGGAAGAAGCTAGTTAGTTAATACAAGCACGGTCCAGTATAGAGCCAGTGGAACTATGTAATAAGGAATAGTAAGCGAGTTATATAATATACTATGTAAGGAACGAGAGGAATAGGAGGAACTTATATACCTTATATATAATGCGTACCTTATATATAAGGAGGGTTTCCTAGGAATACGGTTGTGTATTTAAAGGACCACAGTCCCTACTTTAGATAGTTCTTTCCTTATAGTAATTCTTAGAATATAATTAGAGTTAATCTATTAGGCAACCACTCCACCAGTTGTTATTATGTTGTTAACTTACTTACAATACCTACACACCTAGCCTAATAATAAGCCTACCGTAGTACTTGCTATAAGGTTCCGTTATATAATTACTACCTAGTTACGGTTTTAATAAGTTAAATAACATGCCACTAAAAGCAGCCACTATAACGCTATTAACGGCGGCAACTACTTTAAGGTTAGGAGGCAATACTAGTATAGCAGATACTAACTCGCAATAACCTGTAACGGTTAGATAACTATAAGAGATAGTTAACTAGTTAATAGAGAATAATGTAATACTTAAATAAAGGATTAATGGGATAGGCGTAGTAAAGGTTAAGTTACTATTAATTAAAAGATTCTTAGGAGAGAGATTAAAGCTTAAAGGATTCCTTACGTAAATACACTTTAAGGTTACGCAAGAGGGAGTAAAGCTGGTAATACCTATGGATCGAATAGCTTACGCGGGATTATTCTTATTAGAAAGAGCACTTAAATAGTTTAAGCCTTACCTTATAGAAATATAGGTAAATGGAATAACAACTACTAATTAGGAGGTGCGGTTTATGTTCTTAAGTTAGGAAGGATTTATAGAGCGACTTATATAAATATTTAAAGACCTAGAGGCAGTAACTACAGTGGAAAGAAAACTCTAAGATATTACGCAACGAACTTTAGCAATTAAGTATATAATATAGTTCTAAACGCTAGCTATATAAGTTAAGTAAAATAATAGGGCGCTTATAGTATAGTATAAACAGGGACTTAAGGCTAAAGTCTAGGACGTAATTATTCTAATAGAAGATGCGGATACCCTAAGGGAATTAATAAATTAAGCGATAAAAATTAATAATAGGATCTTCTAAAGGGAATAGACTAAGAGAGGTTAGAATAGAGTTCTATAGTTATATAAGGCGCAGAGTACGCAATAATAAAAGCTAAGTTAGAAACTATGGTATAGCGCAGAGCTAATAGACCTAAGCGGTACTAAAGAAGCCTATAAAAGATAGAGTAAGAAACTATAGAAACCTAAAGGTTAAGGATCTAGTAATTATAGGACTAAAAAGTAAAGGCTAAACCAGGGATCTTAGTAGCAGAAGATGTTTAGGCGGACTCTATAGTAAAGTTAATGGTTTAAAGATGGAGCTTATATAAATTACGGGAAATAAGGTTATTTCGCGAGGGATTATAAAGATAGTTAGAGTTACTATATAATAAAGGGAACCTAATTAATAGAAGATATATATATATAAAGGGATAATAGTATACTACGAGGAACAAAGGAATATTTAATTAGAAGTTTCGCGTTTTATTATAATAACGCATGCTAAATTTATAAAAACGCTAAGTATAGTATAAGCTATTAGCTATAGAAGCCAAAATCTATAGAGTATAGAGGAACTAGAGAGTTAGATAAAAAATAAGATTAACTTTATAAGCTAGATTAAGATATTATAGTAATATACGGATAATAATTAGTAACAATAACAATAGAGTTAAAGTACTTATTAATTAATAGCGACGAGGACAGTAAAGGAACTAACTAGGAGTATTTAAACCTTAATAACGTAATAAAAGTAGAGACTAAGACCGCTATAGAGCAAGGTTCAATAACAGGTATTATAACACCGTTAGATACGGCATCTATTACTTTATAAGACGGCAGGAGTAGTATCTAAAAGAGATTAAGCAAGCAGACAACTGCTAGTGCTAGCTTACTACTCAATAAAGGCAAAAGGCTAAAGGCTTAAGATTCTTAAGACGAGATAAGAGAGATCTAAGATTCTAAAGATAGGATAAGAATAGCTTAAGGACCTATAATAGACGAAAACTAATGGAGCAGAGTAGCAGCTTAGTTTAGAGATATACAAATAAGCTTAGGACAGAGTTTCCTACAGGTATTAGATTCTTAAGACGAGATAGATAAGATTTAAGACTCTTAAGATAAGATAAGAACACCACGGACGCCTAGTTAAACTAAGGCGGGAGTTAAGCTTAAGTTAAAAGCAAGCTTAGGATTAAAGAATCTAAGGGACTAAGAATTTAAAGTATAAATAAGGACACCTATAGGTAAGAGGTAAGGAGCTTCTTTATAGATTAGAGAATCTGCAATATAAATAGTAGTTAGACTAGGAGACAGATATATAGACCTAAAGGACTTACTAATTAAACACAGTATTTAGACTAAAGATCAAAAAGTTAATACGTTAGTTAAAAAGTACGAGGACGTTAAGGATCTATTAGAAAGATAATAACTATAAGAAAGTATAGAAGAGTTTTAATAACGAATTTTTATATAGTAAAAGTAATCTATAGAGCTAAGAATACCAGATCGCTTTAGGAAAAAGATACCTATACGGAAGGTTACTAATAAGCTAAAGGTAGGTATACCTAGAGCTAAGTAGCTTACGGAACTAAAAGAAGAGGAGAATCTAGGGATTCTAACTAGGTTCCAAGAATAATATATAAAAGACTGTTATAAAGCAGTAATAAAAAAATACTTCCTTACGGATAGATTGTATACACTTAGTAAGCTATACCGAAAGTGGTTTAGGCAACGACATAATAATAAGTAGGAAGACTTTTATATATAGTTAAACGAAAAGGTTATACTAGATCAGGCAATATCTAAGAGACAGATAAGTTATATTAAAGGAGCCTTAATTATAACGTTAAAGGATCTAAAGGAATAAGCTATAGACTAGAAAGAGATAATATAAATATTAGTACTAGCAAATAAGATAGTAACATTTAAATTAACGTAATAGAGGTTTAAACTTAAAAACAAAGATAAGTTAAGAGTTAACCTAAGACACCTAGCGCACTATACATTGGCATAGATTGCATATATAGATAATATATACGATATATATAAAAACCTAAAGAAAAAAAACCAAAAATACCCTATAAGAATATATTAGGCACTAAATAAGAAACGGTTTAGGAATGCTAAGTATATATACGGCTGGCATCCTATAGAAGTTTAAGAATAAGGGGACTTAACGCTTTAACCAGGAAAATTCCTTACGGAAGAATGCCTAGATAGACAATAGTGGTAGGAATGTTTAGAGAATACCTGTCTATAGCATATCAAAGATAAAAAGCGAACTAAGTATTAGCCTAAGTTAGACTAAGTATAAACAGGATTAAGCAGCTATTAATTGGGAAAAGTAGAGGCCTATAGAACTAGAGGGAACTAGTAGTAGAGCCTTAGACCCTTAAAGGAATTTAAGGATAATACCTAAATTTACAAGTTAAGTAGTAAGATTAACAGTTCAAGGCATTAATAGATAGTAGAGTAATAAGGAACTATATCTTGCTAGTAGCAGTTAAAAGAATAGGGTTACTATATAGGAAAAAGGAATATCCTTACCTATTAGTGACAATTTTAGGAGATCTAATAGCCTATAGAGGAGGTATTATTAATCTTAAAACAGGACCTATTTAGATAACTATTAAAGGGAGATAAATTAAAATATCTTTCGATATATTACTATTAGGGAATAATAAGGCAGTGTTAGGAATGCCTTAGTTATAGGAATATAATCTAAAGATTAATTAGGTTACAGGTTAGGTTAATATTAGAGATACTTAACGCTATAAGATATAATAATAAGCTAAGATAGTATAGTACTAAGTAGGAGCGACCTACGAAGAAATAGAAAAAGGGCTAAGCTATATACTAAAGAGATACTATAAGTATGGCAAGAAACTATAGTTACCAGAAAGTAAAAAGCTATTAAAGTATATAGTATAGGACTATAAAATAAAATTAGAACTAGGAATAAGTCTAAGGTTTTTTCTAATCTATAAGCTTACCGAAGAAGAAGGTAGAGCATTAAAAGAGTTTATTTAGGAAAACTTATAAAAGGGATATATTAAACTATTACAATTATTAGCGGGTTATCCAGTACTGTTCGTACTAAAGAAAAATAGTAAGCTAAGGCTATGTATTAACTATAAACAGTTAAATAGCATTACTAGAAAAGATAGGTATCCTTTACCCTTAATTAGCAAGATCTAAAATAGGATAGGTAATACGTAAATCTTTATAAAGATAGATCTAAGATGGGCGTACTATTAGATCAGAATTAAGGAAGGCAATAAATAGAAGGCAGCCTTTAGGTTAAAGGAAGGACTATATAAACTATTAGTTATACAATTCAGGCTTATAAACGCACTAGCAACGTTTTAAAAGTAAATTAATAATATATTAGGAGAACACTTAGATGAATTTATTATAGTATATTTTAACGATATTATCATCTACTTAATAACTAAGGAAGAATACGGGGAATACGTTAAATAGGTCTTAAAGAGACTATAAGAAGAACAGATGCTAGTAGCAATTAAGAAATACAAGTTCTTTACTAGGAAGACTAATTTCGTTAGATTTATTATTAAACTAGGCCAACTTAGTATAGATCTAAAGAAGATTAAGGCTATAGTAAATTGGCAGAAACTAGAGAACATTACGCAGTTAAGATCGTTTCTAGGGTTTTGCAATTACTGCAGAAGGTTTATAGCGTAATAGTTAAAGGATATTAAACTATTTATGTGGTTAACAAAGAAAGAAGAACTATAGGTATAGGGAGAGGAATAATAAGAACTATTTAAAGAAGTTAAAAGGTTGTTTACCTAGGAGCTAGTTCTTAAAATCTATTAACTAGGACTAAAGACGGTTGTAGAAATAGATATATTAGACTTTATACTAGGGGCATACTTTATATAAAAGCATCTAGATAGATGGCACCTAGTAGTATACTATAGTTAAAAGATAATACTACTAGAGTTAAACTATAACATTTATAATAAGGAGTTATTAGGTATAGTTATAGTACTAAAGGAATAAAGAGCATTCTTATAAGGTATAGAAAAACTATTTATAGTTAAGATGGATTATAAGAACCTAATAGGATTCCTAATAATAAAGGAACTTAACTAAAGATAGGTTAGATAGGCAGAGATACTTATAGAATACTATTTTAAGATTTAGTATATTAAGGGTATAGACAACATAAGAGTAGATACTCTAAGTTAAAAAGCTAAACTGTAAAATAATAAAAAGCCATTAGGGGCTTTATTGCGAAAAGATATAGATAAATTAATTAGGTATAATTATCTAAAAATTATAATAACTTAGGAAGAACTAGAGAAGATTTATAAGTTACCGGAAAGCTTTTAGGTATAGAGAATTCTAGAAGTATAGCTAGAAGATCTATAGACGGATATATACAAAAATTAAGAAGTAAAGTATATCCCAAAAAGTATAGCAGAGTAATTTGTGAAAGAATTCTATAAAGGATTAACTTAAGGACATAATAGGGCCACGGGCTTAGTATTAAGACTCTAAGAGGAGTATATTATTGACGGAATCTAAAGGATAGCTAGAAAGGTCACTAGAGAGTGTTTAGATTGCTAAAGGAATAAACTAATAAGGTATAAGCCATATGGAGGGTTATAACCTATTAAAATACTAGAGAGACTATAGGAGGTTATATTATAGGACTTTATTATTAAGTTGCTAAAATTAAGAGATCCTATTACCGGATAAGATTATAACGCAATCTTAGTAATAGTAGACAAGCTTATAAAGTAGGGATACTTTATAGCGTGTATAGAAGAGATATTAGTAGAAGATGTCGCTAAAATCTATATTAAAGAAGTATTTATAAAATATAGGGCACTAAATAAGATTATATTAGACAAAGATCTAAGATTTATAGCAGCATTTTAGGAGATATTCTTAGCGGAATAAGGAGTTTAAGTAGTAACTTCTACTATATATTATCCGCAGATAGACGGTTAAATAGAAAGATTAAATTAGATACTAGAGTAGTATCTAAGGCATTATATTAATTATATATAGAATAATTAGGTATTACTGTTACTAGTTATATAGTTTATATATAATACAATACTATAAGAAGGAATAGGTACGTTACTATTTAAGGCGAATTATGGATATAAGCTAAGGATATTATTATCGCCACACTAAGTAAAGAAGATAAGTAGTATAGCTAAGCAAAGAATAGAGATATTAATAAATCTTTATAAGAACCTTATAGAAACAGCTAAGGTAGTATAACAAAGAATAAAGAAATACTATAATGCTAAGAGATCTAAGGGACCAGATCTTAAGGAGGGAGATAAAGTATAGCTACTATACAAAATTTTTAAGAGTTAATAACTAAGTAAGAAGTTAGACTACGTTAGACTAAGACCTTTTAAAATCATATAAAGAATTTTATTAGTTACGTTTAAGTTAAACCTACTAGCTAAGATAAAAATCTACCCTATACAGTATATTGCAATGCTAGAGCTAGTATATAGGAATATTAAGCTACTAGTTTATAAAGCAGACACATATAGAGGACAAGAAGAAGATAAATAGTAAGTTTTAAAGATTGTTAGTTATAAGGACGTTAACAATAAAATATAGTATAAGGTTAAGTGGATAGGCTATAATAAGACTACCTAGAAGCCATTAAAGAATTTAAAAAATGCTATAGGAAAGGTATAAAAGTATCGGAAGAGAATAGGTTAGGTAATATTAATAAGGAAAGATTGCTAAAGAATAAGTTACCTAAGGGGGACCTAGGAGGAGCGACTGCTAAACTACTTAGAGTTATTTCCTTCGCCGATTAAAGAGAATCCGTTCTTTTATTGCTAAGTTCTAGCAAACCTTATTTTATAAGTTTCCACTTCTTAAAATAAACCTTTTTACAAACTTTCTTAAGACAGAGGAGATAAGTAAACATAGTAATACGGGCCTTTAGAGCCTTCTGCTCTATATCCTAAAAACGTTCCAACTTAGCAAGGGCTTAAGTTAGCTTACTATCTAGGTAAGTAGCAGTAGATTAAACACAAGACCTTATAACAAATTACTTAGGGAACTTAAAGACTATTAAGAGTTATAGAATACACATACTTAGCGTTAGTAGAAGAGCGAACGTCATAGGATAAATAAATATTCGCTTTAGTGCACTCTAAATAAAAAAAAGGTTGCCGAGATAAAGGACTTGCTAGCGTAATATAGACTAACCCCTCTTTCGCACAACGAGAACACGGAGATAGCATTATTTCACCTAGTGATAGTATAGCAGTAATAGTATATGCATAACGCTGCGTGTATAAAGAAGAAGATACTTTAGGTATAATAAATAACAATATTAACTAGATTAATTAGACGGACATTATACCTTTAATAAATAACTTAGAGATACTTAGAATCTTTAAGGACGAAGATAGGAAGGAGGGAGATAGTATTACGGACGCTTTAAGTACAATATTACAACTACTTAGAGAAGAGTTGGAAGAAGCTAGTTAGTTAATATAAGTACGGTCTAGTATAGAGCTAGTGGAACTATATAATAAGAAATAGTAAGCGAGTTATATAATGTGCTATATAAGGAACGAGAGGAACGGGAGGAACTTATATACCTTATATATAATGCGTACCTCACATATAAGGAGGGTTTCCTAGGAGTACGGTTATATATTTAAAGGACCATAGTCCCTACTCTAGATAGTTTTTTCCTTATAGTGATTCTCAGAATACAATTAGAGTTAATCTATTAGGCAACCACTCCACTAGTTATTATTACGTTGTTGACTTACTTGCAATACCTACACACCTAGCCCAATAACGAGCCCACCGTAGTACTTGCTACAAGGTTCCGTTACACTTAAGGCTAAAGTCTAAGACGTAATTATTCTAATAAAAGATATAGACACCCTAAGGGAACTAATAGATTAAGCGATTAAGATTAATAATTGGATCTACTAAAGGGAATAGGCTAAGTAAGGCTAGAATAGAGTTCTATAGTTATATAAGGCGTAAAGTACGTAACGACTAAAGCTAAGTTAAAAACTATAGTATAGCGCAGAGCTAATAGACCTAAGTGGTACTAAAGAAGCCTATAAGAGATAAAGTAAGAGACTATAGAAACCTAGAGGATAAGGATTAAGTAATTAAAGGTCTAAGAAGCAGAGGCCGAATTAGGGATTTTAGTAGCAGAAGATATTTAGGCAGACTCTATAATAATAAAAATAGTTTAAAAAAGGAGCTTATATAAATTACGGGAAATAAGGTTATTACATTAAAGACTATAAAAATAGTTAGAGTTACTATATAGTAAAAGGAATAAGACTAGTAGATAATATATATATATAGAGGGACGATAATATACTACAAGGAACAAAGGAATATTTAATTAAAAGTTTTGTATTTTGTTATAATAACGCATACTAAATTTATAAGGACGCTAAGTATAGCGCAAGCTATTAGCTATAAGAGCTATATTTAGCAGAATATAAAGAAACTAATAAACTAGTTCGTAGATCGGATATTAAAGATAATAACTTTAATATAGGTAAAACATTTTATAACGATAAGGCAACAGAAGCGGCTTACTAGGAGCACGTAGACCTTAAAGATATTATACTAGAGGCAAAAAATAATTCCATTATAGAATAGGGAACATTAGTAGGGATTAAGACCCCACTAGATATAATGTCTATTGCTTTATAAGACGTAAGAAAAATAGGGCAGCGAACTACTTCGGCACTTAATAAAGGCAAAAGGCCAAAAGCTTAAGATTCTTAAGATAAGATAAAAGATAACTAAGATTCTTAAGACAAGATAAGGTAAGCTTAAGGACCTATAATAGACAATAACCGATAGAGTAGAGTAATAGCTTAGTTTAAAGATATATAAATAAGCTCGGGATAGAGTTTCCTATAAGCATAAGACTTTCAAGACAAGATAAGTAAGATTTAAGATTCTTAAGACGAGATAAGAACACTAAGTAAGCCTAGTTAGACTAAGGTAGGAGTAAAGCTTAAGATAGAAGCAAGCTTATGATTAAGAATCTAAAGGGGTTAAAAATTTGGAGTATAAATAAGGATATCTATAAATGAGAGGCAAGAGGCTTCTTTATAGATTAGAGAATCTGTAGTATAAATAGCAACTAGACTAGGAGACAGATATATAAACCTAAAAGACTTACTAGGGGAATATAGTATTTGGCCTAAAGATTAAAAAGTCAATACCAAGATTAAGAAGTAAGAAGACTTTAAGGATTTATTTATAAGACATAAACCAAAAGAAACTATAGAAGAGTTTAGGCAAAGAATTATTGCATAGTAAGAACAAAAACTAGATAAGAGATCTAGTATATTAGAACGTATAAGGAATAGAGTACTAGTATAAAGAATTACTAATAGGCCTAGGGTAGGCATACTAAGAGCTAAATAGCTTACTAAACTGGAAAATAAAAAGGATCTAGGGATTTCTACTAGGTTTAAAGAACAATATATAAAAGGCTATTACAACGCAGTAATAAGAAGATACTTCCTTATAGATAAGCCGTATATACTTAAGAGGCTATACCAAAAGTGGTATAGATAACGACACAACGATAAGTAGGAAGATTTCTATATATAGTTAGACGAAAAAGTTATCTAAGACCACCTAATTATAGAAAAGGCTATAAGTTATATTAAAGGAGCCTTAATTATAACGTTAAAAGATTTAGAGGAGTAATTAGAGGACTAGAGAAGTAAGAGATAAATTATAGTACCTACAAATAAAGTCGCAACGCTTAGATTAATATAAGAAAGGTTTAAACTTAAAAATAAAGACGAGTTAAGAGTTAACCTAAAATACCTAGCATATTACACGTTAGCATAGATTATATATATGGATAATGCGTGTAATATATATAGAGTACTAAAAGATAAGAACCGAAAGTACCTAGTAAGGATATATTAGTTATTAGACGAGGCAAAATATAGAAACGCTAAGTATATACATAGTTAGCACCTAGTAAAAGTGCAAAACTAAAAGGATTTAACACTTTAACCAGGAAGATTCCTTATAAAAGAATGCTTAGACGGACGGTAGTAGTGGGAATGCCTAGAAAACACGTATCTATAGCATATTAAAGACAAAAAGCGAGCTAGGTATTAGCTAAAAAGTAAGCTAAGTATAATAGAATTAAGCAGCTAATAGTTAGGAAAAGTAGAGGCCTATAGAACCAGAGGGAACTAATAGTAGAGCCTTAGACCCTTAAAGGAATTTAAGGATAACACCTAAATTTATAAGTTAAATAGTAAGATTAGCAGTTTAAAGCGCTAATAAATAGTAGAGTAATATAAAACTATATCTTACTAGTAGTAGTTAAAAGAATAGGGTTACCTTATAGATAGAAGGAGCAACCTTACCTATTAGTTACAATTTTAGGAGATCTAATAGCCTATAGAGGAGGGATTATTAATCTTAAAACAGGACCTATTTAGATAGCCGTTAAAGGAAGATAA
>Ga0307515_10002369_pt1 | contig 41141 bp, 52 predicted proteins | sample 17_EM_MG_FD_194513 | JGI IMG/M metagenome (GOLD analysis project Ga0307515, IMG submission 194513) | Populus trichocarpa ectomycorrhiza microbial communities from riparian zone in the Pacific Northwest, United States - 17_EM | ecosystem: Host-associated > Plants > Roots > Unclassified | place... | reverse complement strand
TCTCAAGGCCAAACGTGCAAAATGCGCCTGGGCTTGTCAGAAAGTTGATTTTTGCGGCTTTGACATTGACAAGGACGGCATCCACGCCCAGGAGCATAAGACTTGTGCAGTAATGGATTGGCCTCAACCTGAGAACAGTAAGGATGTCAGAGGCTTCCTGGGCCTTACCAGTTACCATAGAAAATTCATTGAACACTACGCTCACATTGCGATGCCATTGTATGCGATTGGCACTCCTCCAAAAGGCAGAGGGTAAGTAGGGCGGCGACGTGGAGACCCGAGGAGAGTCAGGCACACTCCATCCGCTTGGGATAGACAGTGCCAGCATGCATTCGACACGCTGAAAAAGGCACTCTGCAATGCTCCGGTCCTTGCTTTTCAGGACCCTGAATCCAAATACTGCCTGCAGATCGGTCCTACCCTATTTGCATTGGGCGCGGTGCTTTCCCAGGTGCAAGATAAGACAGAGAAGGTACTGAGTTATTTCAGCTGTAAGTTACATGATGCGGAGACGCGATACCCTGCATACGACAGAGCACTATTGGGCATCCAAGATGCAATAGTATACTGGAAATCCAACCTACACGGAGCCGAGCAGCCATTTTTGGTGCACATGGACCATGCAAACTTGCCCTGGATCCTCACACAATCTCACCTCACCGTACGTCACATGGATATCTTGACAGTCCTACAGAATTTTGACTGGGAGGTCAAGCGCATCCCTGGTGTCAAGAATCAGGTTGCGGACGCATTGTCTCGCCGCCCGGATTTCCGACGAGAGCGATTCAATTTATCATCGCTGGAAGTTACTGCAGCCGGAGAATGCGTTGATGAGATCAAGGCAGGCATAATTGATGATGAACGGTTCGGGCCTATTGCACATTGCTTGGCCAACCCAAGTCCCCGCCCCCCGCCATCCACTGCATATACCAAGGAACGCAAATTATGGGTGGCGGTGCAACGATTCTATTTGGAAGATAATGGGCTACTGTGGCTACGTGGAGATTTGGAAAAGAAGGAGGAAGTTGGAAAGGCAGATATGAGAGAATGGTTGTGTATTCCAAGGATGATGCGGCGACGAATCCTCCATGAAGCCCACGATACTCAAGTAGGGGGCCGCTTCGGCGCTGATTGAACGTACTTACGTATGAATGACCGTTATTTCTCAAAGCACATGTGGCACGATTCTCAGCGATACGTTGCAGGCTGCGACTTGTGCCACAGAACCAACAACCGGAGTGGGCAACCTATGGGCCTCCTACAACCACTTCCAATAGCCACAGGCCGTTGGCAAAGAATTGGCATCGACTTCATAACTGACCTTCTGACCTTAAGAAAATTGCCACAACTGCATGGTAATGTTTGTCGACCACATGACGAAGAGAGCACATTGGTGAGCCTGCAAGAAGACAATCGACGACCCGGTCCTCGCGTGCATATTCATCGATGACATAGTCCGCCTACACGGAGTGCCTCAAGAGGTTGTATCGGACCGCGGTTTACGTTTCACAGCAGACTATTCGAGAGAAGTTGCGAGGATTCTGCAGACGAAGCTGCTCATGTCTACGGTACTCCATCCAGAAACTGATGGTCTCTCTGAAAACTCAAACAAGACAGTTGTACGCTATTTGCGTGGCTTCGCAACTCACGATCAAGCAAATTGGGACGACTACCTGCCATTAGCGGAGTATGCTTACAATTCTTCAGTACACCTCTCAATGAAGCAGACGCATGTTCAACTCGATCCTGGTTATGACCCGCCCTTGCCGCTAGACTTAATTGCAGACCTCCAACGACCACAAGCCAATGAATCGGCGAAAGTGTTACAAGGCCCCGTATTTGTCGAACGATTGCATCGCATTTTGGGAGTTGGCATGGATGAGCTGCGCGATCCTCAAGATAAACAGAACGCTGTGGCTAATAATTCACGACGCCTGAATGACCCCGCCATCACCACAGGTGCGAAACTATTTTTAGATACAAAGGATTTGCCAGTCACATACGCCACTGACAACCCCACGTGACGCACACTAGTACACTTCTACATTGGCCCATACGAGATCCTACGAATACGCGGAAACGCTGTCAAATTAGAGCTCTCAAACGACATGGCGATCCCCGACGAAGTTAACGTCAGCAGGCTCAAAGTTGACCGCACGGATGATTCTAGGATTGCCTGGCGGCCGCCACCCCCGCCGGTACAGACCAGAAGCGCAGGCACAAGTTATGTTGTCGAATCAATCACAAACCACCGGGCAAGCTCTGACTGAACTAGCTGGGAATACAAAGTGAAATGGGAAGGTTGGGATTAGAAGGATAATACATGGGAGCCAGAGGAGAATATGGCAAAAGCGAAAGAAATGGTGGAGCAGTGTTGGAAGGAAATGGGCGGGCGGCCAAAGGTGAACAGGAAAACGACACGAAAGAAGGCGTGAGGAGTAGGCGTATTTTTGGATGATTGAGAGACATCGCGGAGGCATGTTGGTTTGTAGATCAGGGTATTGTGTTTCTTCGAGAGGTTTCTCGAAGATGATTGGAGAAGGTTGTGATGTAGGTGGACGACTCTGGTCATGTTAAGGTGCGGCTCTGTCACATTAGGTGCGGCTCTGTAGCAGTAGTGCGGCTCTGCGGGAGACTCGTGTAATAGTTAGTTCTAGCGAGATGTCAGTTCAATCATCAATAATATTCACTTCTATAGGAACGGAGAGGCTATTTGCCCACAGGAAACCCGTGGAGGTCTTTAATTGAATATTTGTTAGTGTTGAGTTCAAAACACTGAGCGGGTTCAACCCGTTGGGGCGTGCTGCGAATAGTCAAATTCTTCTGCAGTCAAACTTTGAGGTGTTCAGGATGGTGTAATTCTATCTGTTTAACTCATCTGCTATCTGAGGTGAACTTCTTTCAGCATGGAAATTCGGGGCAACTGACAGGGGTATTCTCTGGCATTGCCGACGACACGCGAGGAGTGGAGAATACACTGTAGAATGGGACCAACATTGGTGGCGGGCCTGAGCTGCCTCGTGTGTAAGCTCACGATCCTTTCAGTTGACTCATGGTGCCTCAGCGCCATCACATGGAGGTTCCTTACACGCCAGGAGTTGCAAAAATGCTGCATGCGCGATGTCCCTTAATACTATGAATAAAACAAAACCAATCAAACACAATCAGTACGAAACCCATAGATACAATATACCTTGAGTGATCCAAAAACCTTGCGACGTGTGTAATAATCAAAGCCTTAGATACATTGATTAGAACAAAGAAAATCAACACGACTAGAACCCTACCCTATCCTGAACGTAACAACTATCTCCTCCTCTGCAACGCCAGCACTGGTTGACTCCTCGCCTACCGAGCCATCTAGGCGCAACTCAGGGAGAGGGACCCCGGGGAGACTGTCGCCACCTGCCAATTCGGTCGGCAGCTGCTGATCCACATCCACATCTGAGGTGTTTCCAGGTACTTCAGCTTCTCGCAGAGATGGCACCGCCAGGCCAGGTATTTGCGGCGTCACAAGCGCTAAATGCTCCAGCCCACTGAGGAGATGAGTCTCCAGAGTTCGTGGTGGTGGGCGAGGCTCCGGGGAATGTCGCCGTGGGGCGGGCACTGGAGGTTGTGGCCGTGAGGTGTGCTCGCCCATCCTCTGGAATTGCTCCAGTAGCACAATTGGTTGATCATCTACCATGGTATCTGCATCGTCAGCCGATGTTTTGACCATCTCTCCCAGGCCAATCGTCCGAGGTTCTGTGCCATCATTCTCCTCCTTATCCTCCTTCTCATCCTCCTCCTCCTCCTCCTCCTCCTCCTCCTCATCTTCCTCCTCTTCATCTTCCTTCTGTTCATCAGCACCATCCCTGTCCATATCCAGATTGTTGTCTAAATCAACACCGCCCAGTGTGTCCACATCATCCTCCATGCGCATATCCACATCAGAAATATATTCTGGGTCATATTTGGTGTCCGACTCGGTAGAGTCGGTATCATCATCCGAGGACATTAACACGGCAGGTGATGCTTCCGGCTCACAATATACCTGCCTGAGTCTGCCCTCCGAGTCCAAGTCTGCCTCTGACATTTCCGTCCGCAACTGCAAAGCAACGGCACGAGAGATATCAACTCCCCCTGGGGTTTGTTTATCAATACCTTTCCATTGACCGGTTCCCGTAGACATCCCCTTCTCTTTCCGCTTGCCGTTCTCGGTCGCCTTCCCGTTTTGATTCCCATCCTGTGTTCCCTTCCCTTTCCCAGTTGGTTGCTCACCACCCTGCATGTCCTCCTCACCCTCCCCATTTTCATTGTCATTGTCATCAGTAGGATGGCTCCTTCCACCACTCGGCGCTCTGGGATTCGGCCAGTTCTCATCATCATCATCCTCGTCAATTATCTCATACCAACTCAGTGGTCTAACGGCCAGCAAGTGGCCTTGCTTGTAACGCCAGCGACTTGGCGGCTCAATCATTGCCCTGCGATCATCGCTACAGCACCAAGGGAAACGCTCGCTGCGCGATTTTAATCTGGCCAAGTCGGTAGTCTGTGGATTGGAGCAATCGACTTGATCCCTGAAGACACGAGGGTTGTCCCACCTCCAATTGTTTATTTGGTAACGGGTTGTGTCAAACATTTGCCCCATATATGAGCGCGAAGCTGCCCACCACTCCCGAAAAGCTGAACTCCTGCTCAGTTGGTGCGGCCACATCAGCTGGAATTGTGATATGTGGCGAGTCGTGACTGGATCAAGAAAGATTATATCAGAAAAGTGGTCCCAGGCCCTCTGATGCTTAACGCCACAAACATTCTATATCTGTATGAGGCCATGGATGTGTTCTGAGAAGAATCCCGTTCATCAGCAAAACGTATTTTAGTCGCTGGAAGACTCCAGGAGTATCTGACAGGATCTGGAGTGCAAACTTAGATGTGTCAGTTTCAGGAGAGTATCAGACCCTAGGAGGGCATTCCGGCCGGCCTTCAGAGTAACTGGGATCTCTGATGACTGCTACAGGAGTACAATGGGAGTGATTGTGATAGGTTTGGGAACACCTCGGAGCACCGGAGAGAACTTTGGGTGCACCTGGGAGCACCTGGGAGCGCCAGCGTCAAATCTGGGCGCGCCGGCGACATGTCTGGGTGCGCCGACGACAAGCCCCGGAGCGCCAGCGACAAGTCTGGGAGCACCTCAAATCACAGCAGCGCAGTCTGGGAAAAACAACATCTTCTTTGGGAACGCTGCTGGTGCGCCTGGAAATCATAGCTACTACATATCGATCAACGATTGATAAGACTCATGTATTCAGTTTGTATTCTCATCTATGTATCTAATAGCTACCAATCTACACACGGTATATCTGGATTGGCTGCAGGGGGCACCTGAGCGCAATTCACGGTGCGCCTGAACATGACGATCGAGTGAACTCTGGGATACACTCTTAGGCCGTTAGAGAGAGACTATTGAGATGCAGTTGGGCACAAGAATTGAACTCATTTCGAGATACACTTGGAGGCCGTGATTGAGTCAATGTAGAGATGCACTGCGAGATTGTGATCGAGGGAGTTTGGAGATGCACTTGTGGAGGTAGTAATCTCGCGAGGTTGGAGATACCTTGTGAGGCCGTGATCGAGCAAGTTTGGAGATATTCACTTGGAGGACATGATTGTGCGAACTTCCAAGCCGTATTAGAGCGAGATTGGGGATGCACTTGTAGGCCGTGATCGAGCGAGTTTGGAGGCCGTAATCGAGTGAGTTTGGAGATACACTGGGAGGCCGTGGGTGAGCCAACTTGGAGGCCATAATCGAGCGAGTTTGGACGAGTACATAGAGGAGGTCAATGCACAGCGCACCGGGTGCTGAGACTGTAATCATCAGTGAGTTAACTCGCAACTGTGGCAATATGACAAGGTGACTTTACCTTTGAGCTCTCATGGAGAGCTGGCTGATGACAGTCGATCGTGTAGGGTGGCACGCTGGAAGCTGAAGCTACATTCAGGGGTCAACTCATAATGAAGAGAATGAAGGGAAGACAAACAATCTAGGGTACCCAGTGTATGCTGTACTCGGTGTCAACTTATGATCATGACATGGAGAGATCGAGAGTGATAACTTAACTTTGTGTCCTGTAATGATGTTAGAGTTGTGGACGAGAAAGAGAGAGATGGGGGATGAAGATTAGAAAAATGTGGAGGATACGAGCGGATATAAGATATCAGGGACACGACTTGACTGATTGGGTTGGGAAGACCATGTATCGGTGTAATTACATGCCGGAGTGGGTCTCATGTGTGCTGTATTGGGGATGGCAAATTGACTCGCACAGGAAATTCTCTTAAGTCCCAGTTTCTCATAATGATTGCCCTCATCCGCTCTCAGCTCTCTGACTTTCTCGTCCTCAAGTCTACCATCACCTGAGAACACCAAGTTAAGTCATTGCTCTCTATCTCTCCATGCCATGATCAAGACCTAACACCGAGTACATCATACACCAAGTGCCGCATACACCGAGTACAGCATACACTGAGTACTCCATACACGGCGTCCTGCATCATCCGAAGATCAACTGTCTCCCGCTCCCAGCCAGTCTCTCATCTCTCGGCAGACCATGTTGTACTCAATTCTCTACATTCCCACAATCACGAAGAAACCAATGAATAGAGTCTCAACTCCCGTCGCGCCCACCTCCCGAATTACCGCCTCCAGATTGTCCGCCTCCAAGTACTCCTCCAATCACTGTCGATCACGGCTTCCAAGTGCATCTCCAAACTCTCTCCATCACAGTTTCCAAGTGTATCTCTAAACTTTCTCAATGCCGGCCTCCAAGTTCGGTCGATCACAGCCTCCAAGTTCACTCGATCACAGCTTCCAAGTGTATCTCCCAACTCGCACGATTACTGCCTCCAAGTGCATCTCCAATCTCGTTCAATCAAAGCCTCCAAGTACCTCTGTAAAGAGCGACGGAGAGTGTATGGAGATACAAGGGCAATGGAGGTGGAAAGAGTGACGGGGAGTATGTAGGCATCATCTTACCTTACAATGAAAATACACACTCTATATTTCCCAGCAATTGGTCTCACTTGCTCTGTCCGCAATATCGTGGGTCAACGCAAATGCATGGGATCCTCAACGCCGGGTAGTATCATATCATCTCACCCAATTCCTACGCTCTTCAAACTAGAACCACTGTTTGTCATGAATTCCGCTGGGATACTGTGAGAGGTGCGGCAGGGTGTTGATGGTGGGCTCTCTTCCTTCTAGCTCCATCATTGCACTGCAACTGCCTCCGAATGGTGCATCTCTGAACGTTCTGTCAATGGGCGTGGCCTCGTGCTCCTCTGATTATGCTCGAGTACCATCTGCGGCCAGATTGACCGTATGTATATATAGAGAGAGACTGAAACCATGCATGCCAGATTATGATGTAGCGAATCTTGTCACTGTAACCAAGATGAATATGATAAGACGAAATGCCTTGGGGTTATGTAGCAACCACTGCAGCGAGAATCCAACCTCATGTCTCCTGCAGAGCTGCGCAGCAATCTTGACCACTCTCGAGGTATCACACAGAGCTGCGCAGCGGTCTCAGCTTTGGTCGAAGACTTCCGCAGATCTGCGCAGAGGTCTCAGGAGCTCCAAAATTCGACTATCCTAGACGGAGCATCCTGAATGCACCTCCATAACTGCAGGTGCTTTCAGGACCACCTGAGAATGCTCTTGCCGAGTCTGAGAGCACTTTGCTTAGCTCCAGGAGGGGCTGGGAGTGTCTGGAAGTACATAGAAGCACTGGTGATGTGGCCTGGAGTGTCTGGGAGGATTGTGTGTGGCTTCCAGACCGAATTACATTTGGCTGATGTTATACGGTCCAAATCCAATGACAGCTGTTGATATATAGCTGATGTCGGATTTTCGCCCTAGCAGTTGCCTTACCCTTTTCTTGACGGCTGCCCTTTGGTGCCATCGCTGCGAGTTGAAAATGAATCTACATCCAAGGTGTTAGCATTATAATACAGTTAAACGTAGCGAAAGGAAGCCCAGAGTGAATGAACAATGTTGTGTAGGTTATCGGTTGTGTTTTGGAACGAGAGGCATTGTTTTGTGTGATTCATGTGATGTTGAGATACCTCCGGATGCTGCTGGTGTGTTCACTATGAGAGGAACAGATAGTCGAGGTGTATGCGGGAAAAAGGGATATACATTCTCGAGTTCCTGCGATTTGAGTCATATCCTGCGTTTTGTTGGTTAATGAACGCAAAACAGCCCAGCCTTCATCTTGCACAACCACCAAGCACCTCATGAATGAGGATCCAGGAGACAAGATTTAGTACTCACGCTCAGCACAGTCAGCGACGGCAGGCGATACTTTGGCATCACTTCCCACTGTTACATCTCAGACCTCGTGCATCTTGGAGCAAACTGAGTAGTTCTCAAGTTGACCCAACAGTGCAACCATCCAACATGGCTACCAACGCCCAGCGGTGGAAAAAGCACATGCAAATGATGTCACAGGATAGAGAATACGTCATTGTTTGCTTTGCGATACTTTTAGTTCTGCCAAAGGGGGTTATCCACCGGGAAGATGCAGATATACACATATGATGGATTGAAGTATTGTGCCAAGAATGTGTGCAATACGATGATAATCGTGCCAAGAAGGCATAAACACCATTCAAGTGGTGCAAATAGACCTTCAGACGTTGCTGTAACAGTGAATATCAATGCGGAGTGTAGTCTGGATTCAATCTGATGGCAGTTAACCCCATGATTGAATACTGTTGAACGGATCTCGGCCACGAGTATTGTCACGGTGTAGAGTCTAGTGCAATCTACACTGTGGCTCCCTTTGTTGTCGAATGCCTCGAGGGTCGCACAAATAGGCGTCTACCTCGCCTGCCGTTGCATATGCATGCAGACCAGATCAGTCCTGGAATCTTGATGTCGAACATCCATATCGGACGATCCGTTCCTAAAGCCTTCACCCTGTCACATCTCCAGTCGTACGAAATGTTGGAAGTCTTGGTAATTGTCAGAATCTACAAAAGCGTGGGTCATCGGGGAATTCTCAAAGTCCACCTGCTAAGAGACACGGTTCCATACTGCATCAGCAAAAAACATTTCCGTCCGGGCGGAATGGCTCTCACAGAGTGGATGCGCTCCGTCAGAGCCGTCAGAGACACCCCGGTGGCGGATTACACCGCGCCCGGCATCAATACCACGCGTCGCGTTGCATATCGCTCTCCGATCGCCGTTTCGCCATTTCTTCTCGCTCTGTCGGTCTACTATTTTACACAAACACTCTGGCGTAGTGGCCAACTGTGAGCATATGTCGCAATGGGTTCATTGGGTACACGTGTGCATCGGGATTGCAACGAGTGATGCTGCGAAGATCTCTCCTCGCGTTCCTTCTACATTAAGCTCGAGGAGCATAGGAAGGTGAGAAGATATGATACTACCTGGCCGTGAGGATCCATGCAATTGCGCGGATCCACGAAATCTCGGACAGAGCGAGTGAGACCAAAAGTTGGGAAAGATAGAGTGTGAATTTTCATTGTATGATAGGAGGAGATGAAAATGAGATGATGTCTATCTACTCCGGGGTCTGCCGAATATATACTTGCCGTCACTCTGTCCACCTCCATTACCCCCATATCTCCGTACAACCGCCGTCGCTCTTTGAAGAGGTACTTGATCGAGCGTGATTGAGATGCACTTCGAGACGTAGATCGAATGAACTCAGAGATCCACTTGGAGGCCAGGATGGAGCGAGTTTGGAGATGCACTTGGAGGCCATGATCGTGCGAACTTGCAGGCCGTGATTGAGCAAGTTTGGATATGCACTTGGAAACTGAGATCGAGTGAACTCAGAGATCCACTTGCAGTCCAGGATCGAGCGAGTTGGGAGATGCACTTGGAGGCCATGCTCGTGCGAACTTACAAGCCGTAATCGAGCGAGTCTGGAGATACCCTTGGAGGCCGTGATCGAGCGAGTTTGGAGATGCGCTTGCAGCCTATGATCGAGCGAGATTGGAGGAGTACTTGGAGGCGGTCGATCTGGGGGGAGGCGCGACGGCAGCTGAGACTCTATTCATTGGTTAACTTGTAATTGTGGGAATGTAGAGAGTTGAGTACTACGCCGAGGGATGAGAAACTGGCTGGGAGCGGGAGACTGTCGATCTTGGGATGATGCTGTACTTGGTGTATGCTGTACTCTGTGTTAACTCATGATTATGAAATGGAGAGATAGAGAGGGATGACTTAACTTCGTGTTCTTTGGTGATGGTAGAGTTGAGCACAAGAATGAGAGAGATCAGAGGAGATGGGGGAAATCATCATGAGGAACTGGGACTTAGAGAATTTCGTGTGCAAGTCAATTGACCATCCCCAATACGGCAGTTATGAGTCCCGATCCGGCGTGTAATGACACCGATACGAGGTCTTCCCAGCCCAATCAGGCAAGTCGTACCCCTGGTTTCTCATATCCGCTCGTATCCTCCATATCATTCTTATCTTCATCCCCCATCTCTCTCTTTCTCGTCCACAACTCAACCATCATCGCAGAACCCAAAGTCAAGTCATCCCTCTCTATCTCTCCATGACATGATCATGAGTTGACAATGAGTACAGCATACACCGAGTACAGCATACACCTAAGATTGTCTGTCGTCCATTCATTCTCGCAATTTCATAAGAGCCCATTCCCACGGTTTCGAGTTAACTAACCGATGAATAGAGTCTCAGCACCCGGCGCGCCTCCCATCAATTGCCTCTATATCGACCACCTCCAAGTACTCCTCTAATCTCCCTCGATCATACCCTGCTGCAAGTGCATCTCTAAACTCGCTCGATCACAGCTCGGAGTGTATCTCTGAGTTCAATCGATCTCGGCCTCCAAGTGCATGTCCACACTCGCTCGATCACGGCCTCCCAGTGAATCTCTGAGTTCGCTCAATCTCGGTCTCCAATTGCATCTCCAAACTCGCTCGATCACAGGCTCCCAGTGCATCTCTGAGTTCACTCAATCTCGGTCTCGAATTGCATCTCCAAACTCGATCGATCACGGCCTGAAAGTGCATCTCCGAACTCCCTCGATCACGGCCTACCAGTACATCGTTTATGAGCGACGGCGGCTGTACGGAGATCCAGGGGTAACGGAGGAGGACTGTGCGACGGAGAGTACATATTCGTTGTCATCTTCAGGCGCACCTTGAATTGCTGACAATCACCGCGTGCTACCAGTCCAGATATACCGTGTGTAGATAGGTAGCAATATAGATGCATAGATTCATAGATGAGAATACAAACGGAATGCATAAGTTTTTAAAATCGTTGAACGATTAGTAGCTATGATTTAACATCGCCAGGCGTTGTGTAAATGGCTTCAGCATAACTGTAGCCCCTGCGAAGAGTGTAACACACGTGCCCTTCTGATGGTGCGTAAATGTCACCACCAAGTAAAGAAGTCCGTATGCAACGTGGCCCGTCGCCTGGGCGACGGGTAGCATGTAATTCTCCGTCAGAGTGTATGAGGTTCCGTCAGAGCCGTCAGAGCCGTCCGGAACACCCGGGTGCTTCTGACGGAAACTAGAGTTGTTGCTGATGTAGCTGGCGAGAGGGATTCCACTCAAGGAGGGTGTTCTGTAGCCTCTACAATCCAAGGTCAGAACTCCACCCACTCATCTTCGCTGAACAATTCTCACATTGTAGATATCAGTCAACTGGTGCCTGCCACCCCATCCGCAAGACAGCGACGGTCAATAAATACTCCAACCGCCACGCCGCGTACAAGCAGTCGTAACTCACTCCCACCTAGCTAAACCACAGAGCCAGACTCCACACCTTACGTTGTATCCAACCTCGCTTCCAGCATTGGTAGCACTGCCACTCCTCTCAGCGGTCTTGAAAACCTGCCTACCCCCAGCCCTATTCCAAAAGCCCGCGCAATCATTACAAATCCACTGCGTACGCGAGCTACAGAATGCAATCAGAGACCAATGCAGTGGCATTGGCAAACACAGGAGGTGTTACACATCCGTCAGTGGTCTCCGGCAGTTGCAGCATCCATCGACCTGGTCCCTCAGATATGATGTGCCATGTGTTTGCAACGGGCAGGCTCCTGGAGCTTTGCATGTGGATCAGACGGCCATTGATGAATGCAAGAGACTAGGAGACGGTAAGCTATGCACTGCGACGCGTTGGGAAAGCATTAGCTGAACCCCCACACTCATTGAGACAAGAGACGTACTGGAACACCACAACGCAGCAAATTAACATCTGGTCCATCGCGTTTGCTGCACGCACAAAGGAGATCTTGAATGAGTTATGCTGAAGCAACGGCCAACATTGAATATTACACACTCAAACCGGTACCGGGTTCGTGCACAAGTCGATTAGGCTAAATCCCATCCCATTCAATCTTCAAGGGACGATATAGCAGAGCTATATGATCTCCACCGCTTTTAATCTGACGCTGAGCATTTGCAATTCATTGATTCCCGTCTGGCAGACAATCAATATCATTTCCCTCTAGCAGAGCATGTTGAAGATGGTGTATGCGGTCCAAATCCAACGCAGAGAGCGAGGAAAGCTGATAATCACAGCCCAGCATCCACATTACATCCTGGCGGAAGCTATCCCGGGGTGTATCTACTGCAAATGTAATCATCGGGCGAAAAACCGCGGTAAGTATGGTGATGGATTGTATCATTCAATGATTGATGACAAGGACGATCACATACCCTCGCCACTAATCATGTTCACCTGCACTGCGTTGCGCCATGTTATCCTGGAGTGGCAAAAGAACAAAGGCATTCATTCGAAAGCTTCAAACTCAAAGCTGAAAGCAGACATACCTGATCGCTCACACTACTTCAATCACAACAATGACTGTGGCCAGGACACATCGTGCTGCACTGCAACAAGTCGCAAGTTGTTAACATTGCCTGGAGTTGCAGACACATCGACATTCTTCATGAATACCTGGAACACACTACCGGAGAGCTAATAACAGAGGGTGTATAATAACACTATTGCTACAGTGAAGCGTCAGATCCAACAGGCGGAGAACCCAACGCCTGACATGGTGATCAGCATGGAAGCAGCACGTGTTGACGATGCTATTCTTTGTGATTATTCCGCCTCCACAGTGGCGCTGGAGGAGCCTGATCTCGCAATCACTTACCCAAACACCCCGATTGACAACAAATGCATGGATGACGAACTTCATTTCGCTATGCGAGGGGGCAACGGGGATTACGAAGATGAATGTAATTAAAGAGAAGTGCGCCAGGCCATCCCCACCGCCAGCCGGTGACAACGGCCCGCGACTGATCTCGAGATGTTCGACCTGGCAACCAGTGATGTCGACAGGTACGAGGGCGAGCATGGCGATGATGTGCAAGAGGATGAGGAGGAGGAACATCTCAAGCCGATAATGCATCATCGCGGAATGTGGAGGATCGAGGGCATAGTTGGTTTAACCTAGGAACCAGTGATATCAATGGGTATGAGTTGGAGCATGGCGACGATGCGGGTACGGATGAGCAAGAATAAGCATCAAAAGCCAATGATGGAAGAACACAGATTGTGGAGGACTGAGGGCATACTAGATGTGATCTGGGAACCAGTGATGTCGAAAGGTTTAAGGGCGAGCGTGGCGATGATGCGGATGCAGATGAGGAGAAATAAGCATTTCAAGCCGATGATGGATCAGCACAGAATGTGGAGGACTAAGGGTATAGTACTACAGACTGTGAAGATTGGACTGTATATTTCAGACCTGTAAAATGCGATAATGGCGGAGCAAATGCAACGGCAAGCAATGTATCCGAAGCGAAGACTGCGTTGCATCATGTGACAAAATCTCAAAGCTAAACTTATATGCGGCAATTGCGGCATCCAATATATAGCAATAGCGGAGAGGTAAACTGTGGCTCTTGGCCAAAGAAAGGCATACACATCGCCAGGCGTTGTGTAAACGGCTACAGCATGACTGCAACCCCTGCGAGGAGTGTAACACACGTGTTGTTCCGATAGTGCATATTCCGGCTGCAAATTAATGGAGGCAAGAATGCAATGGGACCCGTCGCCTGGGCAACAGGAAGCGTGTAAATCTCCTTATTAGGGTACGAGGTTCTGTCAGAGCCGTCAGAGCCATCTGGAACACCCGGGGGTCTCAGACGGAAACTAGGGATGTTGGTGATGTCCGACTCCGTGACAAACAGAAAACATGGACCCATCCAAGTGGGCATACGACCAATGATAGGGCAATGACCGGTGTTTGGAGAATTTCTAACTCCTCATGAATGGGCTTCAGAAGATGTTTGGAGATAATGATAGGCACCTCAATTCAACGACAGAAGCCATGCAGTAGTAGCAGCAACTACCAAATGAATCAGTCCGAGTTTATGCCAACCGCTCAACAGCGCATTGGAGGAGAGCCGGCTGAATTCTTATAATGCAGGAAGTGGCCCTATATAACATGATATGGGCGGGCCTGCGGCACTCAGTTTGAACAAAAGTCACCCATTTGATTGCCAGCGGCAAAGTCGGGTTCAACACACTGGACCGACTCTTCTACTCTGGGGTGGCCTCGCAGTTCAAACCAATTGACTCAAAGCCCCGGGGACAGGATCAGGTAAGGCAAACAGGGGAGTCTCGGAATGGCGGCGATAAGATACGTAATTTTCCAGCATCCATCTCAGAAACTGGAGAAAACACATACGCTAATTACACTGATTCCTATTTTACCGGTGCTTCACAATCGGGTAAGTCCAACAAGTGCTGTGGAGGCAGCCGTACCAACTTAGCAACAGAGCCGTGATTTTCAAAGGAAGTCTACAAAAGCCGAAAGGCAAGCTGGCAACGCACCCGCTAGAGCAGCACAGACCACAAAACCTAACTTTGTACAGAATGCTGCAAGTAGAGCCCACCTGAACAGAACGCCAGCAATGAAAGCTGCTATGATGGCAAACAAATCCAGAGCTAACAGTCATTTGACATGCAGCAGCAAACAATCTAGTCTACCTCTTTCGCTATCTAACTCGACAGGAGAAGCTGCATGATTTGGAGTTATGATTGGAGAACTTGGGAAACTGAGCCTTATATGCAACCTTGGATGAGATACAACTGCACCGAATCGCCTTGAAATCAAGCGTCATTCTGGAACGTTGGGCTCTGATATCACGCCAATACCGAAGCGGCACAGAGAGACTGGATTCGGCGGATCTCATCCATGAAGTACTTGAACACAACATACACGGTGACATGCCGCAAGTCTAAGCACTGATCGACTGCGGTGCAATGACCATCGTCATATCACCGAGCCTACTGAGGACACTTAAATCGCCCCATGAACCAGCAATCACCTCCACCCATGGTCACAAAGGCCAGGTCATGATGTCTGCAAAGGAGAGCCAAGAGGCATGTCTCGTGGTTCAGTATTTTGAACACTTTAAACCGGTTGACGAATGGGAGGTTTTAGTCGTCCAAATGAAGGCATACGACCTATTCTTGGGATTGCCATGGTTTGAGGCGAGGAACCCCGGAATCGACTGGAGCACAGGTCGATTGAGAGCCCTACCAACAGGAAATCGATCCCAACAGGCAGAGAATGCATGAGCAGGTAGTGCAACCCCTCTGCCGAAAGGCGGTGATGAAAACCCCAACGATGGGTCACTCCCAGATATTCAATTCATGAAGCCGACCGCTTTCGGTCACCTTGTAGCTATCGAAGATATGGTCGAGGGATTTGGCATACGAACTGCATAATGTGAATGGTTGCTGGGAGCATCTCTGAATGGCATCACCGAATGTGAGAGAAACCCCAGGATGCTGAATGTGCAAGCCGGAACAGCGGCAGTAGTTGCGGCAGAAGAGTGACACAGTGATGGTGCTTGAATGACTGCTACCATCACTCCGAGACACAAAGGGAGAAACTGGGCAATGGGGGTGGTCCATTGCGACGAACTGTCTGATCCAGCTATCCTCAGTCCCCTACCCATCTCCACTCTTCCAAAGCATGCTACAATGCAAACCAGGCTAGTGAGAATACGGATAGACACAGATAACGTGGAGATGGTAACAACAGATGATGGGGGTCACATGTCACCACAATATCAAGAATTTGTGGAGGTTTTCAGCAAGGAAAAGGACGAACAACTCCCACCACACAGGTCAATTGACCACGCAATGGACCTGGAACCCAAGTACAGACTAGCATCCCTGCGGATCTACACTCTCTCAGAGTTCGATTTGATGACCCTTAAGGCCTACATCGAAACGAACCTGCTAGACAGCTTCATTGAACCGTCATCATCCTTGGCCACAGCTCCAATCCTGTTTGCAAAGAAAGAAGACATAGGACTACGGCTTTGTGTCGACTATCGAGCTCTCACTGTAGGCATGGTAATCAATTGATACCCCGTGCCTCGGATCTCAGAACTACTCAATCGAGTGCGCAAAGCCTGGATCTTCACTGAATTGGACCTCCGGAACGCCTACCACCTCATCCAAATCCAAGAAGGCCATGAGTTCAAGACTGCAATCTGAACACGCTATGGTCAGTTCGAATACCGGGTTATGCCATTCACGTTGACAATAGCAGCGGAAACGTTCCAGGCTTACATTGACGATTGTCTACGGCCTTATTTCGACCACTTCACTGTGTGTTACCTTGACAATATACTAATCTACTCCACCAATGAACAGGAGCATGAGGACCATGTCAGGAAAGTGTTGCAATGCCTGACGGAATTCGTGGTCAATTGCAAAGCCGAAAGGTGCCAATTTGGAGTTCAGGAGGTCTGATACCTTAGATTTGTCATCAATTCGAAGGGAATTTGCAATGAGTCAGACCGCATATCCACGTTAGGAGACTGGCCCACTGCAGAATCAGTTCAGGATGGGGAAGCACACCTCAAGTTCACAAACTACTATCAGAGATTCAATTGGCAATTTGCACAGGTGACGGCCTCCTTATCAAACTTGCTAGAGACACAAGGCTGAAGGGAGTGGCAATGGACTCGGGATGCCGAACTCGCATTTCAACAGCTCCAAATGGCCTTGACCGGCGCTCCAATCCTCCACCAGTTCAGCCCACAAAAACCGATCATTCTGCAAACCGATGAGAGCGGCTTCGCTAACCCCCCCTTTCTTAACGCGTATAACGGATATGTGATTCTTGGCCCAGTCAATTTCTACTCTCGAAAATGTTCTCCCGCTGAACAGAACTATGACTCACATGATCTGGAGTTCTTCGCAATTGTTGAGACAAAGAAACAATGGAGACACTATCTCGAGGGCGCCAATCACAAGCTTCTGATCCCACGCAACAACAAGAATCTTGAGTACATCCAATACTCCAAAGTGCTCTCCCAAGGACAGGCCAGGTGGGTGGAAATCCTATCCTCTTACAACTCTGTCATTGAACACTTGGAAGGAAAGCAAAACCCGGCCGATGAACCATCGAGAAGACCCGACTCTGAGATGCTCTACGAGAGACCGACCGCGCGACTACTGGCAACCTTGGCAGCCACCCACATTGAATGGTACAATGACCTCTTTCTTGCAATCAATACAGACAAGGCTATCAATGCTTTGGCTGCCGACGTGAAACCCAGGACTGTCGGCACTCCAATCGTCAAGATACATGACCTCTAAAGAATGGATGGACTAGAGCGAGAACCGAGCAACAAATGAAATGTGACCTCCGGAGTTTCCATCCTTGAAGGAAGGATATATGTACCAAGGAATGACCTGCTTTGCAACGATGTCATAAGCCTTTCACACAACAACCCAGAGTCAGGCCATTCCGGAGCTCTCAAAACCGCCAAGTTGTGTTAGGGAATTGTCTCTTACCAGCGATAATGATACTTAAATTATGGTACACGATGCATACATATCTACGATATGCATAACAACTATGCATGTGCAATCAAGTGGTCAGCAACACGCTCTTTCGCGAGAGTTCATGTTGGTCGCGCGAAGTGTGGGCACATTGTTCACGCCTTGATACTTTGCGAAACAGGCGGGGTGATCACGCCCAGCAGTTGATAGTCAATGTGCGGTGAAGAGAACTTTTCCCCCTACCTGTGACAAGCTAGGATTCGGGGAGGATGTTCCGGTCTAGAGAATAGTCTCGACCTTGGCATGACGTAACTTAGGGATTAACGACGTAGGCTTTGAGCCTAGAGGGAACACTATTCATTGAATTGATTTAGTCTGGATCGCAACGTAACATCGTATCAGATGCGAGCTTACACGTCAATAATCTAAATTGGCATAGTATCGGTTGGTCGCCGATTAAAGCTATGACGCAATTAATAACTCATGTACTTGAGGGATTAAGAGGCGATGAGCTTCATCAACTTGGTTGGTGAGAGTTCCAACTACCGACTCGTACAATTGCAAAAGATGTCTGAGTTAGGACAGAATAAGCTGATATTGTGCAATTGATGGCCTGATTGTTATCAGGAGCGTCAAGCTTTCAAACCTTATAAGACAACACGATTACCTGAGGGTGTCGAGGCTGGTTGTTATTGGGCGCTATAGGAGCGTGGCAGAGATTATGCTCTCATACCGAGGGAAGAATGGATGGCTATAAAGAGCCAGCGTTGGTCGAAGGAATTGAGGGCATCATCCACACTGTTAGCTTTCAGAGAACACCGAAGATGATCTTAAAATATTATTCAGAATTCTATCTATTATTAAAATACAACTCCTCATCATTTCTTGCTTAATCCACCTACGAAATTACCCATTGTATGAATGGACACAGGTATACACAATCCGAGTTCGCACTACAACGAGTTGTCGAGAGTTTCGGCAATCATCTGTACAGTGTGCAAGAGCACCAGTTGATCCACACTTACCGAGTGGTGTTCCGTTCCTGCGAACTAGAAGATATTGACAACCTGGTGCTGAGGTATTTGAATATTGGAGCTTTACCATTCGAAGAGTTTCCCAAGGAGTGGTTGTCTAACGGGGAAACTAGATATACATCTACAGAGGAGACGGTCTGTGGTACAGGTTTAGATTGCGAGTTCGTGTTACGGAGGAACGAGAAGTTGAGTCCTAGGATAAGACGGGGAGAGAAAGAGATACTTGGCTAGGCGGCTGTACTTAGTTGAATAAATGTTGTATTGATTATTGGGATTAAGAACCCCCGTAACAGTATAATATTTTATGTACTCTATGCTGTTATCTGACAGTGGATTATATGATATACAGCTTCAATTGCATGACACCAGAGCTACTATATCTTTACAACGAACTTTATATAACCGCCGCATATTTCTACCAAAACCCAAGACAACCAGGCCTGCATCTTATTGTAAACGAGAAACCAAAAATGATCCTGGCATATGAGGTCGGAGAGCCTGAAGTGCGAAGAAACCATCTGTTGCCTTTATTTGGGTCAGAGGACTTGCAGCACACATTGCCGGAAATAGAGTTGTTTTTGTATCAGCTGCCAGTTATAAAATATCGAGGAAAAAAGCCCTACGGTGATCTGCCAGAAGTGTAGCTTTTCATCAGAGTGTTACTGCTACAAGTATGTTGACAAGGTTAATGGAAGGGATTCGTATATTCTGCAAAGACACTGTGTTGAACACTGTCAGTTCAAAGAATGCCCGCACAGGGACGAAGCTTCGGTCGAATTAATCAGAGTTATACCACCACCAGACTATAGTCATCTTGTTCATAATGGCGGCCCCTCGAAGATGGCTGACATACACCAGCAAAGCACTGGCACCCAGCACCACGAGGGTCGAAAAACCCCGATCCCTGGTGATAAGGCCTCAACCAGCATTGTGCCTAGAATATCAAAGAAAGATAGAAGCCGCCCAAAAGGACTACTTGCTACTAAAAGAGCGAAAGGAACCCGAGGAAGCAGAAGAGGGTCAGGGCAAAGTCGACGTGAAAGAACCAAATACCTACTTAGTGCAAGAACAGTAATTGCAACTGGCTCAACACATCGTCCAGGTTATCGAGGCATGAAACGAGGAGAAGGACGTTTTGGAAGGAGAATTCGATTCAGTCAGGAATGGGATTGTCATTATGGAGAGCCGTCTCCAGACGGAGAAGGTCCGTATAGACTCTGAAATTTTGGGAGTCGGTACTATGGCAAAGTGTCAAGATGCCATGCTTCAGGAACTTCGTTCAGGAATATGTGGATTGCAATCATAGGACAATCAGATAGTGAGCGAAGCCACAGATTTGTTCAATGGAATGGGACAAGAGTTAGAATAAATAAGTAAATGAATATCCGATAATATGTTACAGTCATTGGCTTCTAAGGTTTCTATTCAGAGTGTGCAAAAATGGAATATCCGTGTTTTCATAACGGGTAGATGAAGTGAATCAGGCAATAAAGGCCATTATGACTTCATTGAAACAAATTCCTTCGAAAAGAGACCTGCAGCTACATGCGAGCGCAATGGTGGAGCATAAGCAACAAATGACTGAGATGAATATGGGGTTAACTACCGCCATGGAAGAATATAAATTTTCACAACGATCACTGTATGATTTTAGCAGAACTTCTGTAGCGGCAGGTCACTCAGAAATGCAATATGTACATCCTCAGTGACAAGCAGCTTTCCGTAAATCTCCATCAGTGTCGAGTATTAGGGATACGGGAAGCGAGTATTCCTGGCATGCCCAGCTTACAGGTGGAGCCAGAACTGATGGTGGTGGAGCAGATGACGGAGCAGCTGGAGAAGCAGATGATGGAGCAGCTGGAGGTGGAGGAGCAGCAGGCGATCCACCACCACCACCGGTTCCTCCACCATCTGACCCCGGAGGAACCGGGGGAAGGCGCATGTCGTGACGGCAAAGGCGCATTAAGGAATTGGAATTTACTAAACCCATTAAAATTATGGAACCTAAAAAATCTTATGGGAAGGCAGGAGAGGATTTCAATACCTGGTGGGTGCAGGTTCAGGTTTATGTGGAGGACCAACCAAAAAAGATTCCAAAGGATGAACGAACGATTGATTGGATTGGATCCATAATCGATGGTTATGCGGCGTCATGGCATATCCAATGGCTTGAGGGAACCCTGAATGGCATCCATCCAAAATCAATGACCAGATACGTGAATGCGCTCAAGCTAAGATTCGAGGATAAGGATGCTAAGGATGAAGCATATTCAGAAGTCGAAATGGTCCGTTATGATGGTTGCATACGTGATATGTTCACCAAGATTCCGACCTTTAATGATAAGGCCATAGTTACCAGAGCGGCCTTGAACAAATCAATCCTAGAAAGGTTACCTCAGAAAATCCTACAACAGATGCACGTTGTGGATTCAACGGGGAAAACTGATCAAGAGATTGTTACGATTATCACTAATGCGGGGAGAACTGTAGAGAAATGGGAAGCCGCTAGAAAGAACCTAGGACTTAAGGCTTCTTTCAGGTCATACGAGAAAAAGCATTCTGATCTTGAAAGGATAAGGGAGAAACCTGAAAGGACAGAACGAGGGAAAAGCAAACGAGATCAGTCAGAAAGAAATGCCTTCACATAGGATCGACCAGATTGTAAGGAAGACTATTCCATCACTGAAGGGATAGATCCTTCAGGATTAGGTTGAAGAAAAGCCGCGGGAGAATGCTTAAGATGTCCTTGGCCTTGAGACCGGAGAGGAAGCCGTAAGGTTGAGGATTGCATTAGGGAGATTAAACTAGATAAGGGAACGGCAAGCTACCGGAAGGCAAAAAATTGTCAAAAAATGAAGATAGCGGGCGTAGTGCTATCCAGGGAAGAAGAAGAAATTTAGAGTTCTGAATCCGAAAGTTCTGGCTCAGAGGAGTCTAGCGGGGACTCGAAGAATACTGAAACACAAGAAAGCTCGGAATGTGAGTATTTCGACGAGGAACAAGAAATCCAGCAACGGGAATCATAGGATGAAGCAAATTGGTGGGACTCGCCAGAAGAATCAATTTGACTACAAGCCACATTAAGTTTCAAGGTCGAAAATTAATGTTTTAACACACCAATCTTGATTGGAAGACCTTTTTCCTTTTTTATTATTTTTTCCTCTGGGAATGATCGGAAGATCGAAACGGCTGGCCGTAAGGAACTACAAATACAACAATTAGATACCACCATAAACTCTTCAGTCTCCAATGCAACACCTCACTTCAAGCCGTTGTGGTTACGCTATTGTCGAAATGATAGCGATGTCGAAACGTAAAGCTTTATCACCCCTGCCAAGGGAACCAAAGAAACCTAGTGGCTCTACGGACTTTGTGTATTATCAACCAGCTAGTCATCCAAAATTCCGAAAGATGTCAGCTACCAAAGTCGGGAAGAGACCTATTTACCAATTTTTTATTGATTATGGCGGGAAATATTTTCTGTGGCGATGTATGCTCGATTTAGGCAGCACTTCCTTTGTTATTTCGCCCCAGGCAGCAAATGCTTTTTCAATACCGGTGGTAGTAAGGTCTTTGCCACTTAAAACAAGGGTCGTTTCCGGATCCCGGTTAAAAACGGGAGGTCCGTTTACAGTCGCGCTGGGAGTATTGTTCACCAATCATCGATTCTATGACGAAGAGGATCATGCCTGCGAAGTAATTCAGACATCTGGAGATTGTGATGCCCTAATCCCAGCATTGTATTTAGAAAAACATAAGGCTAGCGGAACAATGACCAGTCATTTGCATTTTCCTCGTTGCCAGCTGGCATGATAGAATCACGGAAAGTTTCATCCTGAATATTCAATTACATACGACAAAATGGTTGCCCTTAATGATAAAGCCATTCATATCGGTGCGGTAGTTATGAGCAATCCGTCTATTGCTCTGAAACTACCAGTAAATTATCATAAGTTCTTACTTTTATTTGATCCAAAGGAAGCGGAAAAGTTAACAGACAATAAGGGATGCAATCATAGGATTGAGTTATTAGTGCCAGAAGATAAATTGCGAATGGGGCCTATTTATCAATTATCCCTTGACAAGGAAAAGTTGTTGGTTGAATACCTAGATACGATGATTAAAGTAGGAAAGATACGGCCTTCTAGCAGTACTGTCGGAAGCCCGATATTTTTTGTGCCTCAACCTAACGGATGCGGTTTACGACTTTGTATAGACTACCGACATCTTAATGACTATACAAAAAAGGATAAAACACCATTACCAGTAATGGAGGAACTTTCGTCACGAGTACAAGGAGCCACGCACATTACAAAAGTCGATGTTAAATCCGCATTGTATTTAATCCGAATGGCATTGGGGCATGAATAATATACCGCCTGTCTCACAAGATTCGGCCTTTACAAATATCTACTTATGCTTTTTAGACTTTGTAATGTGCAGGCTACGTTCCAAAGGGAGATTAACAGGATCTTGAGACCATTGATCGGACTCAAATTGGTTATAAAAACTGACATCCATATCGATGAGGACGAAGGAATGGTTGTAGTAGCATATATCGATGAGATACTAATAGCTTCCAAAGAATCTCTCAAAAAACATCATAAGCACGTCTCGAAACTCTTTCAACTTCTACCGTATAACTAAATGTACATAGACATAGATAAGTGTGTATTCGACACTTCAGAAATCTCATTTCTGGGATTTGTGGTTAGCGGCTCAGGGTTGCGCATGGATCCAGAGAAGGCAAGAGCAACAGTGGATTGGCCCCGACCTACATCAAGAAAAGAAGTTCAGCAATTCTTGGGGTTATGGAATTTTTACCGACGGTTTATTCATGACTTTTCAGATATAGTATCCCCAATTACCGATTTGCTTCGCCAAGACGTCAAGTCTGAATGGGGGGAAGTCCAGGAAGCAGCATTCCTTAAGATAGTGATACTATTTACATCTGGCAAAACCCCCATTCTCAAACATTATGACCCAGATAGACAAGCATTGCTAGAAATGAACGCGTCGGATGTAGTGATAGCCGGCATTTAATCACAAAAATTCGAACACGGTAAGATCCATCCAGTTCGATCTGTGTCTACGAAACTCAGCCCCGCCGGGCTTAATTACGATGTATACAATAAGGAGATGATAGCAGTAGTGCTTTCACTGCGAAAAAATCGGCACTATCTGCAAGGAGCTGAACGTAAAACAACAATCTTCTCCGATCACCAAAATCACACATATTTTAACTCCGCGATCCTGCTTAATCGAAGGTAAGCATGATGGGCCGAAGAGCTTGAACAGTACAAGATTCAGTTACTTCACCGGAAGGGTGAGTCCAACGCCAAAGCAGATATACTGTCCAGGTGCCAGGCGTTCACCTGTAGAGAAGGGGGTACAACTTCCACGACAAATCAGACAATGTTGGATAAAGATCAATGGTTAGAAGTTGGCGCCATGGAATTGGATCTCAACGACTACTACGAATCGATCCAGATATCGGCTTTAGAAGTGGATCAGTTACTGGCTGAAGCCAGGGAAAGAATTAAGGAGAAAGCCATGCTAGACGAGAAGTATAAGGAATTATGCAAACTGGTATCGACAGGAGGAAATATAGATAAAAGCTTTTCAATATCAAATGAATTGCTATGCTGCAAAAACAGGGTTTACGTACCCGAGGGACAGCGTCCGCGAGTAATTCAGTCGGAACATGACTCAAAGGTAGCGGGGCTCTTCGGAAGAGAACGAACGCTGGAGTTGTTAACTAGGAACTTCTACTGGACGAACATGGAGCACGATGTAAGGAAGTACTGCAGCGAATGCGATAATTGCCAAAGGACTAAAGCTCCCATACACGCTAAGCATGGACTTCAACACCATTTGGAGTTAACATGTAAAACACGGACGCATATTAGTATGAACTTTCTCACCGATCTCCCTGAATCCAAAGGAGCAACAATCATTCTAGGGGTGGTAGACCGCTTCACCGAAATGGCACATTTTGTCCCGATTATAAAGAAGGATTCACCAACGGCAGCGAGATCCTATCTGGAAAATGTATGGAAGTATCACGGTTTCCCCGAGGATGTGGTATCTGATAGGGATACAACGTTTACAGGAAGTTTCTTCACAGACCTATGGAATTCCTTAGAAATTAAGGGCAGTATGTCTCTGGCTTATCACCCTCAAACGGATGGACAAACGGAACACGTTCACCAAGTCATTGAATCTTATCTACAATCCTACTGTAATTACGAACAGAACGATTGGGCTTCGATGCTAGCGATGGCCAAGTATGTCTATAATAATTTGAAGCATTCGTCAACTAGGATATCCCCCTGTTATGCGAATTACGGCTTTGAACCCTGAACTACATGGCCAACGGAAATACAGTTCCGAAATCCACTGTCGGAAGTATATGGGCATTACATGACTAGTGTCCATACGAAACTCAACAAACGGTTAATCAAAGCGGTGGAACTGATGAGGAAAAACTACAATGAGCGAAAGAAATCTATCGAACCGTTTAAGACAGCAGAGTTAGTTATGCTAAGCGGATGAAACATTCGAGCAAAGCATAGGTGCAGGAAATTGGAAGATAAGATGCTTCGACCATTTGAAGTTTTATCGGTGGGAAGTTACCCGCGGTACTGCAAGTTGAAGCTGCCTGATTCATGGAAGATCCATCCGGTTGTCAACATAGATTTACTCGAACGGTATAAAGGAGTCGATTCCCAAAAACAGATAATCAAAATCGAGGCCGACGGAGAAGATGGGTAGTGGAGTCAATTATAGCGAGCAGCCCGTCTGTTAATAATCCCAATCAATATGTGTTTTTAGTTAAATGGAGACATTGTATGCAGGAGGAAAATACATGGGAAACGTATGAAAATGTAGCACATCATGATATGGGATTGTTGAAGAATTACTATGAACGGAATCTAGCGATGGAAAGGGACGGGAGGTTTGGACCAAATAAAAGGAGAAAATTGATTCGAAGGGAAAATATGGGTCAGGAAGATCATAGGTGAAGCTATGGATTTTACTTTGTTAAAAAAGTTGTTTTTTATATGAAGCACCGTTGGGGTCACCGGTCTTAGGGAAGGGGGTGATGTTAGGCGATTGTCTCTTAGTAGCGATAATGATACTTCACTTATGGTACACGATGCATACATATCTACGATATGCATAACACCTATGCGTGTGCAATCAACAGCTCAGCAACATGCTCTTTAGCGAAGGTTCATGTTGGTCGCGCGAAGTGTGGGCACTTTTTTCGCTCCTGGATACTTTGCAGGACAGGCGTGATAATCACGACCGGCAGCTGATAGTCAATGTGCGATCAAGAGAACTCTTCCCCCTACCTGTAACGGGCTACGATTTGGGGGGCACATTCCGGTCTAGAGGAAAGTCTCGACGTTAGCATGATGTATCTGAGGGATTAATGACGTAGGCTTAGAGCCTAGAGCGAACACTATTGATTGAATTGATTGAGTTTGGATGGCAATGTAACCTCATATCAGATACGAGCTTACGCGTCAATAATCTAAGTTGGTATAGTATCGGTTCTTCGCTGATTAAATCTATGACGCAATGAATAACTCATGTGCATGAGGGATTAAGAGGCGATGAGCTTCATAAACTTCGTTGTTGAGAGTTCCAACTACCGACTCGTATGATTGCAAAAGATGTCTGGGTTGGGAAAAGATAAGCTGATATCGTGCGATGGATGGCCTGATTGTTATCAGGAGCGTAACGCTTTCAAACCACATCAGACGACACGATTACCTGAGGGTGTCAAGGCAGGTTGTTATCACGCGCTATGGGAGCATGGCCGAGATAATGCTCTCACACCGAAGGAAGAATGGATGGCTATAACGAGCCAGCGTCGGTCCAAGGAATTAGGGGCATCATCCACAGAGTGAGCTTTCAGAGAACACCGAAGACGATCTTAGAATATTATTAAGAATTCTATCCATTATCCAAATCCAACTCCTCATCATTTCTTCCTTAATCCACCTACGAGATTACCCTTTGTATGCCTGGCCACAGGTATACAGAATCCGAGTTCGCACTACAACGAGTTGTCGAGAGTTTCGGCAATCTTCTATACAGTTTGCCAGAGCACCAGTTCATCCACACTTACCAAGTGGTGTTCCGTTTCTGCAAACAAGAAGATATCGACTACCTGGTGCTGAGGTATTTGAATACCAGAGCTCTACCATTCTAGGAGTTTTCCGAGGAGTGGTTGAATGATGGGCAAACTTGATATTCATCTACAAAGGAGACGATCTGTGGTACAAGTTTAGATTAGGAGTTCTCGTTACGGAGGAACAAGAAGTTGAGTCTTAAGAAGGGACGAGGAGAGCAAGAGATACTTGGATAGGCGGCTGTACTTAGTTCAATAAATGTTGTATTGATTATTGAGATTAAGAACCCCCATAACAAGTTGGTATCACAGGATTTCCAACGGCATACTATAGACGCCACCATACACAAACTCATCGCCGGATGCGAATTATGCCACCAAATCGAGGCACCACGGCACGCCCATAACAGCAAAATCATTCCCCTCCCACCACCGTAACGACCTTGGGCTGGAGTGACAATTGAATTTGTCACTGACCTCCCTTACTCAACCGCCTCCAGGTAGATGGAAATCTTAGTAATCGTCGATCGATTGATAACATTGGCAATCAACCTCCTCTGCAGGAAGGATATTGACTCACCACAGCTGGCAAGAATGTTTCTCGAACACGTGATCTGCAAACATGGCCTAAAAGTCAATATTGTTATGTATTGCGGAAAGGAGTTTAACAGCCGATTCTGGAATCCAGTTCGCTCTCACCTGATTATTAACCCCAGGCTTTCGACTTCCTTCCATCCACCGACCGATGGCTGCACGGAATGTCAAAGGCCGACCATGGTGCAGTACTTACTGGCTTTCTGCAACTATGAGCAGAACAAGTGGGTAGAACTGTTACCTTTGGCAAAGTTTTCTTACCCCAATTCAGTCCATCACTCAACGTGGATGACGCCATGCTGGGCCAACTACCACTACCACGTGCCAATGCGGTGAAATCCACCTAACGCCCCATTGAATATTAGGTCGGAAATAGTGGCGGACGCAAAGGAATCTTGAATGGAAGTGACTCACCAGCTTCTCCGGGAGAGCTTCTTCGAAACCCGGGTACAGTAATAAACATACGCTAGCGGAACGGTCTTGACCTTCGAAGTCGGGAACACAGTGTGGCTTTCGACATGACTCTTCCGAACAACTAGACCGTCGAATAAGCTCGACTACGAGCCCACTGGACTGTATACACTAAGGAAGATCATCAATCACAATACTTACAAACCAAACTTGCCAAAAACAATGAGAATCACAACGACTTCCGTGTGTTGCAGCTCGATCACTACACACCGCCGGTCGTATGACAACCATCCTCGGAACGTCATCCAGTAATGGTCGATGATTTGGAGCATTGGGAGGTCGTACAGACTCTTGACACTAAGCAGCATCACTGAAAGCTACACTACCTTATTCAGTGGTGCAGGAACAACAACATTCGCACGAGCGGGCAGCCACTCGAGAACCTCGAGAATGCACGTGAACCAATTGACGAGTTCCACCGAGACCACTCCAATCAGCAATGGAGATGAAGGAAGTCAGATCCTGGAAGTGGAGGAATTGATGGAATGGAGATATTGAGGCTTAGGTCATTTGGGCATTTCCTTCTTTCTATATCATTTTGTTGGGATCCGGTCCAGTACAAATGCCATTGGCACAGTTATTACCACATCTGAAAATCCAGTCAATCGGCGGTGCAGTTTCCCCGTGCAACAAAACGTCACCCTGGACGGTACTACTGAATGTTGGGACTGACGAGATTGTATGAGCTTGTATGCGGGTTGTTTCCTTTGTTCTACGTGCACTTAGCAGCCTGGGATTCCTGCCCTAACAGAGGGAGATGATGTAACGGCTTTGTCAGTATGCATGGTTAGGGTTGCCGGGCAGTCATGTGAGGTGTGAAGCACTTGGTAACCTCCAACCATATAGAGACAACCCGATGGAGACTTAGCTCCGTACCAAATATTTTACCACCTGCATCAACCCTTGATCTTACTCGTGTCCATGTGCAACTGTATGCCATACCACATCCTTGTACTGCCAAGCACCAGTGTGCACGCCCTTACAACTCGTTATTACACTTTATATGCCTGGACACAGGTAGACACTGTCTGAATACGCACACCAGAAGAACATCGAACACATCGGCGATTATATTATTCAACTGGAAGAGCAATCTTCCACCCACATGGCTAGGGTAGTTTGGATTTTCGTAATCTCAATCAGTATCGGTTACCCGGTTCGTCTGTACACTTCTATCAGGTTCTTACAATTCGAACAATATTCCAAACAGTGGCCATATGCTGGAGAGGCTGAATCTTCGGATTAGAAGCTTTTTCTGGACAGTAGGTTCAGATAGGGAGGAGAGCTCTTGAAGAAGGTCAAGAGATTGAGTCTTAGGATAAGATGAGAAAAGAAAGAGTTTCTTAGAATAGGCGGTTGTACTTAATTCAATAAATGTTGTATTGATTAATGGGCTTAAGTAACCCTGTAACATACAGCAACCTGACAGACTCTGAGGGACATCATGAGCATCAACAGGTTGATTGTGGCCGGTTACCTGCATTCCGAGGTGCATCCATGAGTATCCACACATCATCTGATCTTCTACAATCCGTTGACAGCACACTTCAGGATACCTGACGGACATTGTATTAGTCCAGGCAACTCTGCAATTTGGCCACTTTGAAATTCTGGTCAGACAACTCACAGTGGCTCAAAAAGGGTCCCAGAGGGTGAAAGATATTGAGCTGATACAGTAATTGATCAACTCTATGACATATATTCAAATTTTTGGTGGAGTGATGTCATCATCCCCTTTCATCTCACTTTTTTTTATAATGTCAATTTGGACTGCACTCACAATTTTCAATAGCTTTCAATTCTGTCACATTGAAAGCTGTAATAAATAGCCATCTATACTTTAGCAGTCTAGAAATTTGAATCATCTCTTCAGTGTCAAGCATTTGGACTGTATTTGTTTCTATCTACCCTAGTTAATGGTGTGTTTCTTTTACAAGATTCCACGGCATCTGCACTCACTAAGGCCTTAACCTGAACCGGATTGGTGGTGAATTTCAGCTTGATCTGGATTGTTATCAGCTCAATCCAGTTACTTTCAATCACTGTACACCACAACATTTTTCCAACTTACTTAGTGCCCTAAAGAATGTTTATATCTGTTCCCTTAAACTCTGCTTTCCGTGCAAATCCAGCTGAAACCTGTGGTATTGAAATTTTGACCGGGTTAACCTGGGAACTTTGTGTGGAGCGAGGCTTCCAAACTTTCTCTGACAACCTTGTTACCTCGCCACACTATTCCCTTTTTGTCACTCCCATTTTCATTTTAGTGCACATGTATACCACTGAGAGCCTGATTCGACGCCAAGTCGTTCAAGCATCGACTCCCTGCGCTCCTGGAAACGAGACTTCCATTTTCATAACTACCTTTGGTAGCTACCGTGTGTGCATTCCAAAACCTGGGTTTTCTTGCCACGCCGGTGATTCGACAAAACGTGCCTTTCTGGCCATGAGCCGAGTATTCCTACTTTGTACTTCCTCGGCTCGAGTAGGCTTGTGCACATCATTATGTGTCCATCATTTCCTCCGAGAAGGTCTCCTGTGGGTTTGAGCGATTAAAACTATTGGAGACTTATTAAAATATAGTAATGTCACACTTTTCTCGGTGGGGCGGGAATCTTTGTCGGCGAAGTAGAACATTTCCATTGCATTTTTTATTATCGAGGTCATTCTTGCTGTTTATTCAACTACACATCCCATTATCGGCAAACCCAGCAATTACAATGGCAACCGCACGGCGTGAAAACTCTCACCACAACCCATATGAAAACTATGCGAAGGGAATTCGTGATCAGAATAGAGTCGATTCTACGAATTACAGATATGCAACATTTCTAAAGTGACGTAAGAGGTAGGACAGGAACGTCGGAAGCGAATAAACGTGATCTGATCATGTCGATGCTGAAGGAAGGACTTATGTCGGAATATTAATAGGTACCAACATTCGGTTGCTTCGGCTTTGATGACTGAGCTGAATGAAGATTCGTGTTATGGTACAATGGAAATGGAGAACTTTAGCACAAAACTTTGAAGTTTAGAATGCAAATAGCAACCTTCCCACACTAACAGTGTCGCAACCGTCTGAACTCAACCAAGACATTGTACTAACGTGCACAAGAATCTGTAGCTTACGCAGGGCGACACGTGGAGCAATCATTCAGTCCTGTGAAGAATAATCACAACGAATAGCCGACGATGACGGCCGACCAGAGTGCATCTTGAGCCAACGCAACGATCACGAGAAGAAACCACCTAACCCAATTCGTTGATACTGTGCTTCTGCAGCCGGAATATCGTCGAATATGAACTGTTTGCTGGCTTCAACTGCCCGATGCGAATCCTAACATGTACACATACACCTTGATCGAAAAATACCTCAAGCAAGTACAATGATTACAAACAAATAAACCTTGATCGAATAAATGATAGTTGGATCTTTTTCAACCACAGCGACCAAATGTCACAAGTTGGTAACTTCACATGTAAAGCTTTACACTCAGGTAATCAATGTTCGGATACTAAAAACTCCCAGACTTTGCGTGTTGTGCAAGAGGGCAAGGTTAGGGTTACGCCATTTATATGCACACAACCAACAGGAGAGGATGAATGATGTCAAATTTGGAAGTCTTGTTCCACAAAATTTCCGCAATTTCATTTAAAGAGTAGAAGCCGGACTCAGTACTGTTATTTATCAAATAATGGTGTAGTTCCTACGGACGGTAACCGTTCGATCCAAATGCGACCTTACCATTCCACGTGTCTCGTACCCATATAATACTTTCTTTTTTCTGCTGTAGTGTGCAATACTATAGTCATATGCAGGTTTGTAACGCTACCTGATCTACTGCGTTGTTTGGTTGTCTTGCAATGGCCTGCTACCATGTGGCACCCTTCAGTCCACCTTCTTTACTGAGCGGATCCAATTTGCACCTAGTCGAATTAACACCCCTTGGAATCTCCTGACTCCGCGCACCCTCTCATGTCCCAATTTTTGTTCAAAACCGTGTCTGTCCTGCACCCTGCATCAGGACCGCTCCTGACGGCAACATGAAATATATCCCCGGGCAAGATATTGCTGACACCCTCAACCACGATACCAATGAGCAATCGTCAGTGTTTTCAAGGCATCGTTTCAAACCCAATGCTAAACTAAGTAAAATTAGCCCAATGACAACCAAGGACCTAGAAATATCCGACTTCCTTGATGAATTCCGCCGCAAATGGAACCAGCTTGGGAACTTGGATGACAAAGACTGGCGCAGACTTACGAGCAGCGTTCTGGATATCCTAAATTGCTGCGAACGAACTGCACTCAATTCTACCACTATACTCCAGCCTCGTACCGATCTAGAAAGTCCGATCCCAAATGAAGTCGGACACAAACAACAACTTCCTCCAACTGACGAAGGAGTACGGGAAGGAGGTGAGGTACGTCCCATTTTTGGGGCGCAGGGTATTGACAGTGCTTCCGAATCTTCAACTAACTCGTCTATCGATCCCAAGCTCGACACAGACCCACGCCCCAAAAAGCCCGAAAACGAGCACGATCACGATCACGAGCCGGCAACCGCACAGAACGAAGAAAACAAGCCGCATTTGGACTATTTTACAAATGTCAAAGCAGAGGGCAATATAGGAGAAGACATGGTGGTAACAGGAGCCCAACAATGGCAGACCCAACCTTCCGTTAAAGAGAGCACAGAGATATTGGGCAACGAAGCATCTGGTATCGATGGTAGTGACAAGGATTGTATGGCTGGTTGTGGTTCTCCTGCAGTCTTCTGGTGTACCATTTGCGATACTACGCTCTGTGGTTCATGCTGGCCAAAACAGGCTGCCCATCATAATAAAGCCGGTGGCAGCGAGGAGCACCAAAAATCGGAAATTCGACTCCTCGGAGTTTTCAACTCTTTGTGCGATTTCACTGAAGAAGACCAGTGCCATAGTGCTGACCGCTTCGCGTGGTTTTCGATTGATCCAATTTGCCACGATATACCTCTGAATGAACAACGATTTGATGAACTCTCTATAGATTTCAATATCGAGCATCCGCGGCACCCCATCTTGGTTAGTTTTATCGGAGACGTCGGTGCTGGCAAGAGCACAGTGATTAAGACTTTAATCAAGGTAGGTAAGTTGGACCCCATTCATTTAGTTATACATCATTAACGCGTTTTAGACTGAAAATACCAAACCTGGCATCGAAGTTCCGTTGATACGAAAGCCGAACTGCACTGAAACAACGGGTCAAGCGGATGTCCATCTCTTTGCGTATTTGCTAGGTGACCATCATTATCTTTTTGCTGACTGTGGAGGGCTACAAGTGGATTTGAATAATTCCCAAAAGAAAGTGGAAACAACAAATCCCGGGACTGGGCGGCGTCTGGTGAACAGAGGAAAGCGGATGTTAAGAAGCAGAAGCAACAGCCAACAACACTACGCTGCAACACCGACGAGCGAACTCGATGCGAAAGAAACCTGCACAAAGATTCTCTTTGCCGTCTCGGATGTAATTATATATGTCACCCGCAATTTGCGGTACGCATCGATCTAGCTCCCATCAGTACTTCACCGATATTTGGCTGATAACTAAAGTGCCATTGACAATGTCTTTGAGAATTTGAAATACTTGGCGCGATCCTCTGTCAACCGTCCCCGTCCCCCTCACGTTATCATTGTAGTGAATGCTCTTCACAATGTAAGTAGTTATAGCTTTCAACCCTAAGTTCGCATGAGATTGCTGATTGTGGATGTAGTCCTTACCTGATGGTCCAAACTCTTCTTGGTTCGCTGCAGAGATGTTTGTAAAGCATACCTTGGACTCGAATACCAATCCCATCGTCACTACTACTCAACCAAACCCTGCTGAACTGCGAAGCAACCATAGTGGTGTGGGTCAAACTCCGAACGATCTTGATCTCCACTTAGGATATTTCAGTGGCCTAAATATTATCTGTATCCCCCATACGAGCTCGAAACCTTCCCACACCTTGAATCAATACAAAGCACTTTCGGCTGAGATTCGGCAGGCAGCAACTAATTCTTTGGTGTCGAGGGCAGAGGCCGGACCAAAGGCGTATCATGTGCTTGAAAACATGAACTTATACGTGAAGTCTGCGTATGACCATTTTTGGTCGTCCTCGCCAGAACCTTTCGATGTATCTATGGTGCTCTCGCAGGGGAGCAATCGGGCAGTACCCCTGCCACTCCTGGAATCGAATACCACAAATGATACTATCTTATCCCGCTTAGCATCACAGAATACGTTGCTCAAAGATAGGCCAAAGCGGCGGAACGTGGAGAAGGGGATACGAAATCGCGAGAGCGATTCGGAAACGTTCAAGTCGAAAGCAGTTCATGGGTGCGATGGAGAAACAAGAGAGGACCGAACTTCCTACGTTGTCCTTGAGACTTCCGTTCCCTCAGGTACAAAAAGTCCGCTGATACCCAAGGATGGGGCGGCTATTGCAGATGAAAAACCTCTACGCAGCGACCTTATGGGGTTAAAACGTATTGCATCCCTTTTCTATTTTCGGTTGAATATTACTCAGAACATAAGCACCCAATCTGAAAAATTATTCCTTTGTCAAGGTTTGTACAGTTCCCTACAGTTATCGTAGGTAGTACGCTGATCGTTATGTGGAGCGGACAGGTAGTATCCTATGTTATTTAAACGCCGACAATTGGCTCAAAGCGATTTTATCGGCGCTTAATGCGACACCATTTCATATCGTAACAGATTACAAAACGAGTCAACCGCAGCTGAAATCTATGAGAGAAAGAACCGACAACCCCCAATTCTGTATTCCTGTGGAGTTCTCTGTGCGCTCCATCGATTCACCCATCTCTATATGTTTAGAAACAGGAGTCACGGAAGTCCCAAAGCTGCCGATAAACTACTCCTCGTATACCCTACGAGAACTGAAGAAAATCAGATTAATAGGTATGTGAACTCTTCCTAAGGATGCATCAATTTTACTTACAGTACCGTGGCAGGATTTTGCTAAGGTACACGCTGGTTTGTCTGGATACATATTGAATGAATTGTTTACATTTCTTCTTGGGTATTATTGGTGTGGGCATCACTCAAACTGTCTGAACTATTTTAGTTTAAATATTCTTATATCTACGTACATTTAGTGACTTTGTTGCGTTGTACCTTCCTACGGAATGTTGATTGCACCGGGTTCGATTTTGAAGCCTTCTGCGTAGTAATAGAGTCACATATCCTAACACTCGCAATCGTAATGGTCCAATACCACCGGTAGATCACCAATTACGTGAAGGGAAAGTGCATTTTCCGGATTTTCTAGAAGCACAAGCGCGCTAGTGACGTATTCCAGTGCAGTTGCTACCCCGCTCGGTATAATACCCTGAATAGTTGTCAATATCTGATAGGGTGACGAAGAGAAGCAGAAAGTATCTTGAGCCGTTGCCGATGCCTTCTTACCATTCGCGCCACCTGGATGAAATCATAGAAAGTATTGGACCATATTCAACTGAGCAAATATATGTACGTCAATCAGACGAATCTCAGCTGCAGGCTGATTATGTTTTGGGGGTGGGTCGATGCCAATATTTGTTGACACCCGTCATTGGCCCCGTCCTTCCCAAGGAGGCGCATGTTCTCCTCACATCCGATGGCAGCTGCAGCTCTAGTCTCCAGATTATGCCAGAATTCTCAATGTTAAAAGGTTGTCGACGAACACGATTCTAGATAGTTGTTTATCGAAAGAATCTCGTTTTCGTCGCCAAACCATTTGTTCATCTGTACCGAGAATATCGGGACGAATTCGAAAGAAAAATCTCACAATAATGCAAAAACAGTTTTTTCGCACACTCTTCAGCTCCTGGCGCCAGGAACCGGAATCACCCAATAGGGTATCCGAAGCCGAACAATGCCCCCCGCCGAAAAACAGTGAGGTCGGGTTGCGCCCGTCAACGGTATGGCATTGTTAAATCCTTAGCACTAGTACGTACTAACACCTTTAAGGACGGTGTTTCCATATCTGGATCAAGCATCTTATCGTTAAACAGTCATAGGTATTACGAAACACGCGTGGATGGCAATGAGGAATCTGAACTCCTGTATGATTCGTCCTTTGAAGAAGGCTGTTATTCCGATATCGAAAATAATCGCGAACGCGAGCCTAAGCCGCAGACTTTAGACGGAGCAGTTGCATTAGCGGAAAAATGCACTGAGCGATGTCAGGGAGGGAAAGAGGGGGAGGAATGCTTGGCTACATCATCCCACCTCTGGTGGTGCAATATCTGTACAATCATGTTTTGCGAAAGGTGCTGGTCAGGGGAAGCCGCGCATCGGAACACGACTGTTCGTGTGAGGCATGAGAAAACCGCGCCCAGGATCCGAGATATGATCGATAGTTTGATGCCCTCCAGTTTTGGTGACTTGAACGGGATGCACCGGAGGAATCAGGCGTCAAAATGGTTCGGTGTTGAAATCGATGCTGAAGCACTAGGCATAAGCACCCGGTACACTGAGCTGTGCTACAAAAATCAACTGAGAAAAGATCAGTACCCTGTCTTGATTAGTTTCGTAGGAGATACTGGGGCTGGGAAAAGTTCACTTATAAGTTCTCTGATGAAGGTAGTGGTTCACTAGATCTCAAAAGCTTATACTCACGTATTATAATAGTTCAGGAACGACCAAATGAAGGACCCCAGTGTTCTGCAGGACACTGACATGCCAATCATCGGCAACGATCCTACAAAACCGACAAGTAGTGATGTGCATCTATTCTCTGACCCCTCAAACCAAAGTGAGAAGAGACCTTTATTCTACGCTGATTGCGAAGGGTTCAGGGGTGGTGACCGCGCTCCGATTGCAGCCGCCGCTCTTAAGGACGCACCTACGAACAGATATCGCTCAAAGATCCGAAAGCTAAAGCTCAGATGGAATGATTTGGGGGATAACTCAAAAACGATGTGTCGTTCTTTTATAGTAAAGAACTTCTATCCAATGGTTCTGTACATATTTAGCGATGTGGTGTGCTACGTAACCAGGAACTTTCAGTGAGTCTTACCAGATTTCTGTCGCCTCTCAGGAGACTGATATGTATCCCGGTATTTTAGGCAGCACGAAAAGGTTGTTGCTAGCCTTGTTGAATGGTCGAATGATGTTTACGAGGATTCGGTGAACCAGCCTGTCCTGCCATACGCCATCATTATAGTAAATGCTTTGGGTGATGAGGTAAGACATATAGCTTGTAACAGTCTGCTAGATCTTATCCGAGCGTTAATCAAGACCTCATCAGGATGGCGAAAGCTGGTGGAATGGCGATATGGTTTCAGTCCTTAAAGTTGACATCAACTCCGCATCCAGGCTAAAAGTCCTAGCCAAGCGCTGGCAATCCCGAGGAAAGGAAGTTCGAACCTTGTACGATCTTATTCGATGTTACTACTGCGACATCAGCATCGTATGCATCCCTCAAATCCGATTCGGCGCTTCGCCGTCCCTTATAGTACAGCAATACCGGAAACTGGGCAAAGCACTAGAGAATGCGGCAGAAAAGACTTATGAAATCCGGAAAACTGCACAACTTCTTTTGGTGGGCGCAAGGCAGGATAGTTACATTAGGCATGCCCTGAATCATTTTTGCGTGGATCCTAGCAAGCCGTTTGATTTTATGGCGGTGGAAGCAGGAGACATTCTGGACTCAGCTAGTGCAGGTACCAAGCGGAATATAATCAAAATTGCATCTCGACTCATTAAGAATGACGGCCTTGGGAATGGGGTGGTATTGTTCCATGCGTTGGCATCTCTGTTCGCATCTTATATATTCTTGGACGACACACGGCGCAACGGCCTTCCCCGAGATGTTGGTATGCTTGTATACTGCCCTAATTTACGTAGAACCCTAAGTGACTAATCTGAATAGACATTGGTGTCATAATACAGAGTTATTACGAGGTATTTCAAGCTGCTATGCAAGAATTTTTCCGAAACCATTGGCCTTGCGAGTACAAGGACAAACACGGCAAGCGATGCGTCAACGTTGCTACAAAACACCATAAAGGCCATCAGCTCGCAAGTGGAAAGGTTGTCAGAGCTGGAGAGCACAACACAAACTTTCCCGCCGATGACGTCGACGTCGGAGAAATCTTCTCAGCGTACGAGGAATTGTCCAAACGAAGTGGCTTATCCGCTGATGCTGTTTCCGGTATGCATCATGAGATGTTGGCCAGGGAAGAATATAAATCTATCTGGAATGAGCCTAGTAATACGACGTGTTTCGGTTGTTTCTTTTCCGTGCCGTCCCATGTTCTACCCTGTCGTCATGTTCTATGCACCACTTGCATTGAGGACCTTTTACCACATGGACAGGAATCATGGCTCATAATCGACCATTGCCCGCTCTGCCCTAGAGGACGCGGCCCAATGAGATTGAGCTGGAGACGTGAGCTGCGCCATGCTCCCCCGAGAGTTCTGTCACTGGATGGGTACATATACCGTTCGCCCTCCCATGTGCGTTCCAGTGCTAAAATAAAACAGTGGAGGGATTCGGGCGATTATACAGCTCAAGATACTGTCTAGTCTGGAGACTGCTCTGATGGAACTGATTGGTGTGCATGTGCCAATCCAAGATTTTTTTGACCTTATCGTCGGAACCAGGTTTGTACCGCACTTTATCAGGTTGTTCCTCTCTGATCATAAAACAGTGCGGGTGGCATTCTCGCTCTGGGGCTCGGCGAGGGCCGGATGACCGTTGCCGAGTGTAATACTATGTTCCAGGATTTTGCGAGCAAAGCGTTCAGGAAAAGACTAGGGATGCAATTGCCAGGCTTGAGAATGCTAGTTGAGGCTACCCATCAAAGCCAGTACAAATCCCAGGGACTGAACGCATCATTGGTAAAAGCATTCGGGCAAAGAAAAATGTTTGGCGAGATCGAGCCGGACCACGAGGATCGGAAACCAAAGAGAGTCAAAGTGGCAATTACAACTAGTACTGTGTCTACTTCTACGATGAGGGGGTGTGTGGTCGGTAATTATAATCGCAATGGCAAGTTTCAGTGTAAGTTTAATTTTGCTTGGCTAACCTTACAAGGTTATGGCGCCTCCTACGAGTTTCTTCGAGCAGAAGACACAAAGGCCGAGATGGCTGTATGGGAAGCGTAGACATGCCAACTTCGATGAACTAGAGACGATTAACTGATCATTTCGTTACAGAGCTCGCGCGACATCTGCGGCGCCTCGTTTCTTCAAACCGCTCTACTATGAAGCAGCAAACCGCCAGTTTCTCGATGGTGCCCTCCTTTACAATAATCCGATTGTTGTTGCCGATACCGAAAGAGCTCTAATCTGGCCCGAACATCGATATCCTGATTTGGTTGTGTCAATTGGAACTGGTTTCAAACAGGTGAAGGACGAAACGCCGGATCCTGAGCCTGACCAACTGGTGATGACGCGCGGTGTCACAGGATATTATAAACAAATAATATCCATTGTCAATCATCAAGTGGAATGCAATATGAATCCCCAGAAGATATGGGCAGAATTCATCAAAAACTTACCTCAGCGAGAGCTTGAGCACCGGTTTATGAGGCTAAATGTGGAAGTCTCGGATCTTCCTCGCCTTGATCAAGTCGAGAAGATGCCCGAACTGGGGGAGTTGGCAGATAACTATTGTAAGAAGCGCAGAGCAGAGTTACAGATAGTCGCCACAAGACTCGTTGCTTCCTTGTTCTATATGCGGTTAACAAAAGTTATGGAAAATCCGCACTCCATGGCCTCAGCCGTAGAATGCGAGGGTAATACCTCCAAATCCGTCTGCTGAACTAGAGAAGTGCTGACGCATGATAGGTTCCATCATTTGTCGACATGATGCAGGTTCCGAGCCGTTGGTTAGTCTTACCGAAACGCTTGATAAATTTGACACTATTTTCTGGATCCGGGTTGGGGGTGGAAGCTTTCAAAGGCTGAAGTCGGACAACGAGTCGCTGCTCAGCGCTGGCGGTGCATTTGAATTTGCCACGCGTTTTACCCTTCCGTCTAAAGACCAGCTCATTAACGTTTACATATCTACATGGGGTCATGATGGCATCCCTCCTCATGCTTCGATCGCTGGATTTCCGTACACGCTCGAGGAGCTAAATAATTTCGGTAAGCCATTACATATACCCCAAATAGCTTGTGTACATGGGCCTCGCTATTTACTAAGTATTCACAGATCTGGAACAGCCGTAGGGTGTTCAAGGTCGAGGAAAAAGCGAGCTGAGTGCGTTTAGGCGAATGGGCGGTGGCGGCGGCGGCGGCGGCGGCGGCGGCGGCGGAGGAGGAGGAGGAGGAGGAGGAGGAGGAGGAGGAGGAGGAGGAGGAGGAGGAGGAGGAGGAAGAGGGTGCCTGATAGGGAGTGGGAAGGACATTCCTTCGACCTAGCTGCACCTTTTGTACCAAACAGAAAGAGACAGATTAGTATCGGTGTCATCACTGTACTTGATCATTACGCAACACTTCTATTCCTCCGCAAGCGTAGGCTCTCTAGCCACCAAAAGGCTTCCATGGAGGTATTTGTGGCCATAGCTGGCCTCCTCACTTTCGCTACCTTCAACGCCATAGTCTCCACATGTCACGTCATGTCGCCCTGGAACATCGTCATGGACAACAGCCGTTGGCTCCAATGGTTCCAAAGTGAGCCGCCGAACAGTTACTTAAGGCCCAACAGGCAACTTAATTGTGGCTACGGCGCTATCAGGTCACAGTGGCTTGGTTTCCAGTGATCAAAGCGTTGGTGGGGCAACTGGGGAAGGCAATGACATGTGTTGCGATGGTTTGGGCTACAGGTTGGAAGAAAGATGATGAAGCGGAGAAGGTAGATCAGGTGGTTTATATGTGCTAGTAGTAAACGGTATGTGCAAAAAATCATACAGGGTTTGTTGTACGGTGGCGTGCGCTCGAGTAGTCGAGTGTGTGCGGGCGTATGCGAAGGTGTGTCTGTTGTATCGTGTAACGGGACATGTCGCATCGACATAAGGTCGATCGATGACTAATGGTGCTAACTACAAAAGAGGCAAGTTACATCATAGTCCTTGGCATAGTGATATCCGTACTTCCAATCAG
>Ga0307515_10002368_pt1 | contig 41144 bp, 35 predicted proteins | sample 17_EM_MG_FD_194513 | JGI IMG/M metagenome (GOLD analysis project Ga0307515, IMG submission 194513) | Populus trichocarpa ectomycorrhiza microbial communities from riparian zone in the Pacific Northwest, United States - 17_EM | ecosystem: Host-associated > Plants > Roots > Unclassified | place... | reverse complement strand
CGCGCTCAGCGAGCCCGACGCGGGCTCCGATCCGGCGGCGCTGCGCACGGTCGCGACCCGGACCGCCGGCGGCTGGCAGCTGTCGGGCACCAAGCAATGGATCACCGGCGGCGATCGCGCCGGCTGAATGGGGGTGTGGGCGGTCACCGAGCCCGGCGCCGGTCACAAGGGCATCACCGCGTTCGTGGTGGCGGCGGGCGCCCCGGGGCTTGCCGTGGCGCGGCTCGAGGACAAGCTCGGCCTCCACGGCTCGTCGACCGCCCAGCTCGTGTTCGACCGGGTCGAGGTCGGCGACGACGCGGTGCTCGGCCAGGTCGGCGGCGGCTTCGCGCTGGCGATGATCGCGCTCGACGGCGGCCGGATCGGCATCGCGTCGCAGGCGATCGGCATCGCGCGCGGCGCGCTCGAGGCCGCGATCCGCTACGCCGGCGAGCGCCGGACCTTCGGCGACCCGATCATCAAGCACCAGGCGATCGCCGCGATGCTGGCCGACGCCGCGACCTGGCTCGACGCCGCGACCCTGATGACGCTGCGTGCGGCGTACCTCAAGGAGACCCGGCAGGAGTTCTCGCAGCAGGCTGCGATGGCCAAGCTGTTCGCCACCGAGCACGCGTGGAAGATCTGCGACATCGCGCTGCAAGTCCACGGCGGCTACGGCTACGTCCGCGACTTCCCGGTGGAGCGCGCGCTGCGCGATGTCCGGGTCACCCGCATCTACGAAGGCACGAGCGAGATCCAGCGGCTCGTCATCGCACGCAATCTCCTGAGGTAAGCATGTCCGATCGCAAGCTCCGCATCCTCGTCGCAAAACCCGGGCTCGACGGCCACGACCGCGGCGCCAAGGTCGTCGCTCGCGCGCTCGCCGACGCCGGCTACGAGGTGGTCTACACCGGGCTTCACCAGACGCCGGAGATGATCGCCGCCGCCGCGGTCCAGGAGGCGGTCGACGCGGTCGGGCTGTCGATCATGTCGGGCGCCCACATGACGCTGTTCCCGGCGGTGATCGAGGCGCTCAAGGCGCGCGGGGTCGGCGACGTGGTTGTGTTCGGCGGCGGCATCGTGCCCAAGGACGATCTGCCCAAGCTCGCCGAGATCGGGGTCGCGAAGATCTTCACGCCGGGCGCGAGCACGCACGAGATCATCGACTGGGTCGAGAGCTACCTGCGGCCGAAGGTCGCGTGACGGTGCGGCTCGCGGCGCTCGGGGCGCTCGCGGCGCTCGCGGCTTGCGGGCATGCCCCGGCCCCAGCGCCGCCCGCGCCGCCACCGCCGGCCGCGCAGGGCAGCGGACCGGGCTCGGCGCAGCCGGAGCCGGGCAGCACCGACGGTCCTCCGCCGGCCGAGCGCCTGGCCGCGATCCAGAAGGCGATGAACGAGCTCGACGAGGCCGCGCAGCAGTGCTGGGCCGCGGCGGCGACCGAGCGGTTCGACATCGAGGGCGAGATCGCGCTGTTGATCGACATCGCGCCCGCGCCGGGGCAGGGCGGGGCGACCGCGAAGCCCACGGTGGTCCGCGACACCGCGCACAACCCCGGGCTCGCCGCGTGCCTGGTCCGGATCCTGGCGGCCTACCGCTGGGCACCGCCGCTGTACGGTCAGGCGATCCAGCTGCCGTTCCGGTTCCGCGCGCCGGACGGCCAGAACACGATCGACCGCGCGCTGGTCGCGTGGCACGGCCAGGGCAAGGTCTCGGTCGCGGTGCTGCTCGACGAGAACAACACCGGCAGCGACGCGGCGTCGATGTTCGAGCTCGCGATCGCCGGCGGCGGCACCACCGGCCCGCGCCGCGCCGACCGCGGCGAGCTGTGGTACTTCCTCGGCGCCGGCCAGGTTCGCTCGCCGTCCGGCGGCAGCCGCGCGGTCGCCGCGGGCGACCTGCTGTATGCACCCCGGGGCGCGGTGCGCGAGGTCGCGGCGCCGGCCGGCGATCTGCACGCGATGATCGTGATCGCCCCGGGCGGACGCGAGGGCGCCGCGCGCAGCGGGGCGCTGCCCACGCCGGAAGTCGGCGGTGGCGGCGGTGCCCGGCCGCCGGCGCCGCTGATCCTCCCCGCTGCCGGCGCCGCCGCCGCCGCGATCCCCGACGGCGCGTTCGCCGCGTCGATCCTGACCCTGCCGTCCGGCGACCGGCTCGCCGAGCACGTCCACGCCGACCAGACCGAGCTGCTCTACGTCCTGGCCGGCGGCGGCACGCTGACCGTGAACGGCGTGGCGCTGCCGGTGACCGCGACGTCGGTGGTGCAGATCCCGAGGAATACGCGGCATGCCCTCGTGGCCACGAGCGAGGTCCGCGCGGTACAGATCTTCACCCCCGCCGGCCCCGGGCGGGCCAAGGTGCACCCGTGACGTCGTCCAGCGAGAGCGGCAGCCAGAGCGACCCGAGCGCCGCGCCGATCGCGCTGGCCGAGCGGATCGACCAGATCCTGCACGGCGACGTGCGCACCGCGGCCCGGCTGATGCGCGATCTCGACGATCGCCGGCCCGACGCGATCACCGCGCTCAAGCAGCTGTTTCCGCACACCGGCAAGGGCTACATCGTCGGGATCACCGGCAACCCCGGCGCCGGCAAGTCGACCGTGGTCGACGCCCTGATCGCGCACTACCGCGCCGCCGGCGAGCAGGTCGGCGTGGTCTGTGTCGATCCGACCTCGCCGTTCTCGGGCGGCGCGATCCTGGGCGACCGGATCCGCATGCAGCGCCACGCGCTCGATCCCGGCGTGTTCATCCGCAGCCTCGCGACCCGCGGCCACCTCGGCGGCCTGTCGCGCTCGACGTTCGACGTGGTCCATGTGCTCGACGCGATGGGCTTCCAGCGGATCCTGATCGAGACCGTCGGCGTCGGCCAGGACGAGGTCGAAGTGATGCGCGCCGCCCACACCACCGTGGTCGTGACCGTGCCGGGCCTGGGCGACGACATCCAGGCGATCAAGTCCGGCCTGCTCGAGGTCGCCGACGTCCTGGTGGTCAACAAGGCCGATCGCGAGGGCGCCGACCGCACCGAGCGCGACCTGCTCCACATGCTCGATCTGCGGGCCAGCGGCGAGCGCAAGGAGGTCGAGGTCGTGCGCACGATCGCGACCCGCGGCAACGCCGACGGCTCCGGCATCACCGAGCTCGCCACCCAGATCGAGGCCCACCGCGGGCGCGCGTGGTCCGGGGACGGCGCGGTGGCGCGGGCCAAGGTGCGTGCGGGGGCGCACCTGGCGGAGCTGGTGCGCTCGCTGCTCGCCGACCGGGTCGCGCGCTCGCTCGCCGCCCGCGGCGGGCTGGACGAGATCGCCGAGGCGGTGGTCGACCATCGCACCGACCCGTGGAGCGTGGCCGAGCAGCTCGTGGAAGTGCTGTAGGTGTAACTGCGGTCACGTACTCGATGGTTTCCACATCCGCCGGCCGCGCGGATGCTAGAATGAAGGTGTTTAGGCTCTCGAGGTTCTTATGAATTATCCTTGCTTGCGCTCCGCGGTGGCGGCGCTTGGACTCGCGGCGATCGCCGGTCTCGGCGGCTGCGGTCTGATCAGCTCCGACGTCACCAACTTCGATCTCATGCTGTCGCCCAAGAAGTTCACGATCGACGCGACTCGCTGGAGCGTCGACCAGGACAAGGCCGACACCTACCTCAACGTGTCGTGCGCCTCGAACATGGCGCTGTGCAGCTCGGCCGTCCAGCTGGCGTGTACAAAGGACTGCTCCGGCACGTGCAACGCGAGCCAGACCTGCGATCTGTCACTCGACATCGCCCTCGCGCAATCGGTCGACCTGGTGTCCGAGAAGCCGGAGCTCAAGTCGATCAACGACGAGCCGGTGATCAAGGTGACCATCGATAGCGTGACCTACCGGGTCACCAGCAACTCGCTCAACGTGGCGACTCCCGAGATCCAGGTCTACGTCGCGCCGATGTCGGTGATGAAGCCGCCGGCGACCCTGATCGGCACGATCCCGGCGGTCGCGGCCGGCGAGGTGACGGCCGGCGACCAGGAGATGAAGTTCACCAGCGACGGAAAGCGGCAGCTGGTCGACATGATGAACTCGTTCAAGACCCCGTTCAACGTGCTGGTCGGGTCCTCGATCGTCGTCCGCAAGGGTCAGCTGGTGCCGACCGGCAAGCTCGAGGCGGTCGTCAACATCACGGGCCACGCCGGGCTGTAGCCGAACGCTCGGCGCGACCGGCGAATCGCGAGGGAGGATCGGTCGAGCCAGCCCGTATGCTGCCGGGTAACCCAGCGGAGCGTCCATGAGGGATTTTTCGAACGGCAGGTCGCCATCGAGCGACGCAAGCAAGTCGACCCGCGACGAAGCCGTCCCGGGGAAGACCACGCTGGTCGGTGGCGTGCGCGGCCTCGAGGTGCCCGGACCGTCGACGGCGGATCCGAGCCCGGCGCCGAACCCGGCTGCGAGCGCCGCGGCGCGTGGTCTGACCGGTCCCAGCCGGTTCGATCTCGTGTTCGGCGACGCGCGCCGCGGGCTCAAGGGCGGCGAGTTGCAGGAGCGCGAGGTGGTGCGCGGCGGAGACCCGACCGGTCCCACTCCGGACGCCGGGCCAGGGCCGGCCTCGCCGACGCCGGCCTCGCCGACCCCGGCATCGCCGGCCCCGGCGACCCCGGCGGTCACGATCACGTCGACGACCAACGCCGGGCCGACGTTCGGGCCCAAGGGCGCCGCGATGTGGCACGTCGCGTTCGCCACGACCGGCCGGACCGGCTGGATCGTCCAGAAGATCGACAACACGGTCACCGGCACCGACGCCTCGGGTGGCGCGATGACGCCGGCGTCGATCGGCCTCGCGCCGCACTACTACGAGGCCTGGAGCGTCGACGGCGCGGGTGCGGTCACGCCCTCGGTCGGCGGTGACAACGACCACTGGGACCAGGGCAGCATGGGCGACCGCACCAAGGGCAGCTGGTCGACCACCGGCGCCTTGTACTGGGTGCCCGGCGCCGCGCGGCCCGGCGGCATGGCCGCGCGGGCGGTCCCCAACGCCGGCATGCTCGTGTCGTCGTTCTCGGCCCCTCCGGGCCTCGGATCGGTGCTGCTGAACCGCTTCGCGCGCGCGACCTGGGACGCGACCGTGACCCCGCCGGTCGATACCGGATCGGCGGGCTAACATGTCACCCGGTGCCGCGCCGGGCCGCGCCGCGATCGAGGCGCGCGGGCCGTTCGTGCGCGCGGCGATCCTGTGCGAGCGCGTGCTGTGCGAGACCGACGGGGCGCTGTCGGCGATCCGGATCCTGGACGACGGCCCCGCGACCGGAGTCGACGGCCGCTCGATCCATCTGGCGCTGCTGCTCATGCTGGTGCGCGGCGACGTCGCCGCCGGGCAGCACCTGGCGATGTTGGAGATCCGGAACCCGGCCGGCGAGCTCGTCAGCACCAAGCCGATCGCGCTCGCGCTCGACGGCGGCGGCCCGGAGCAGGTCAGCAGCCTCGTGCTCGACGTCGCGTTCGAGCCGCGCACGCCGGGCGTGTACTGGTTCAGCGTGTCGTGGGGCGATGACCGGCGGCTGTTGACCCAGGTGCCGTTCACCGCGCGCGCCGTGCCGGTCGATTCCGGCCTCGGCGTCGGCCGCGGCCCAGGAGACCCCGGGCATGCGGGCCGCTGAACTCGCCGCGATCGCGCTGGTTGCGGCATGCTCGGCCGGCGCGCGCCCGCCGGCGCCCGCCGTTCCGCCGCCCCCCGTCCAGGGAGATCCACCGATGAAGCTCGACCAGCTGCTGCAGCGTGCCTCCAGCTCGGATTTCGCCAGCTACGATCCGGGCGCGGTGATCGACGCGGTCAACGCGCTCGTGCCGCTCGGCAAGGATCGCGCGCTCGACGCGGTCGACGGCTTCCTCGCCCAGCGCGACCTCGCCAGGGATCCAAGCAACGGCCTGTTCCTCGTCCTGCGGGTGGCGTTCGACGCCGATCCGCACCCGCCGATGATGCTGGGCGGCTCGCGACCCGCGCCGCCGGCGTCGCCCGCGGCGCTGCCGCGGTTTCCGATCGCGATCGTCGATGACGTGCCGGTGATGCTGGTCGCCAGCTACATGCTGCGCGGGCTGGCCGAGCCGGTCACCTCGCACATCACCTACTACCGCTACCACGGCACGCTGCGCGCGGCGCCGCTCGCCCCCGTCCGCGGGCCGGACCGGATGGCGGGCTACGAGGCGCAGTACCAGGCCGCCTATCACGCCGCGCCGTCCGACGCCGAGCGCGAGCTCGTGCGTGGTCAGCTCGCCCGCGTCCAGCTCTGATCCGGGGTCGGCCGGTGCAGCCGGTTCATGCAGTGCGGCAAATTGTCGACGGGAGTCGTGTTCGCCGCCCCACAGCCGCGTGCAACCGCGCGCCGCGCCTGCGTCGTGCGCTGGCACGCGCGATGAAGTGGTGACTCCTCAGAATCGCCAGCCTCTCGGCGGCGCAATTCACGGGAATCTTCCCCGGCGAGCGATCCGGTCCGCGGTGTTCGAGGACCGCCGGTCGGCCGCGGGGGCGTCTCCCAGGAGGGCCACGATGAAGTCGCAATTCCGTTGCATCTTGTTCGCTCTGATCGCTGTTCCCGCGGCGTGCGGCGGTGATCGCTCGTCGACCACGCCTCCGGGCAGGCTCGCCCCGGAGGCCGCGCCGCCGTCGGCCATCGCCAGCGCCGCCGAGCCGGCCGCCCCGGCGCCAGTCGCCGCCGCCGCCGCGCCCGCGGTGGTCGCACCGGCCGCAGCGGTCGCCGTCGTGCCGCCCACGTCGTACAGCGAGGCGCTCGCGCAGGGCAAGGCAGCCGAGGCGAGCGGCGACCACGCGCGGGCCCGCGAGCTGTTCGAGGCGGCGAGCAAGCTCGACCGCAAGGCGGCCGATCCGCACATCGAGCTGGCGCGGCTGTTCATCACCACCGGCGAGCGCGGCCTGGCGATGACCGCCGCCCACAAGGCAGTCAAGCTCGCGCCCGCGTCGAGCTCGGCCTACAACACGCTCGGCCGCGCCGAGCTCGCCCGGTTCAACTACGACGGCGCAGTCGACGCGTTCGTCCACGCGGTCGAGCTCAGCCCCGACAACGTCTGGGCCTGGAACAACCTCGGCTTCACCCACCTGCAGCGCAAGCACTATCACGAGGCAGTCGACGCGCTGGTCGAGGCCACCACCCGCAGGGGCGCCGAGGGCTTCATGTGGAACAACCTCGGCACGGTCTACGAGCACCTCGATCTGCTCGACGACGCGCGCGCCGCGTTCGAGAGCGGCGGCAAGCTCGGCTCCAAGGAAGCGCTCGCCAGCCGCAAGCGCCTCGAGGGCGTCAAGACCATCGTCGTGATGAAGACCGAGCCGGCGCCCGTCGCCAGGCCGGCCGACCAGTCCGGCTACGAGCTGTCCGAGCCGATGCCGCCGGTCCCCGCAGCCGACGACCCGGCGAGCGACGGCGAGGATGCTGATCCCGGCGAGCCGTCCGACGCCGAAGCGCCTGCGGCCGAGCAGCCCAAGCAGACCGAACCCGCCGCTTCCGGCGACAAGCCCGCCGCGCCATCGATCCTGTGAGCGATGACCCGCGGCTGCGGCGTACAGCGCCGGTGAGGCTCGAGCTCTCCGAAGCACGCTTCCTGCAGCGTCGACACATCCGACAGTCCGAGAGCTCCAGTCTTTGGGCGCGGGGGTGACGCTGGCGTTCCATGGCACCGTCGCATCTGATGCGAACATCCGGTGGCCACGGGACTTGGATGTAGGATCAGCTGGTGCAGAGCGCGCTCGCGGTCCGACCGAGTTACGAGCAGGTGCTCGTCGACATGCCGGTGATCCCGGCCTCCCCGGTTGGCGAACATTCCACGCTGGCCGCTGCGGCGGTGGCGCTGCGTCAAGAGCTGGTAAACAAGGTCGTCGATGGGTTGCAGACACCGACGGGCGACGCGTGGTTCGAATACTGGGACGCGGAAGATAGGCTGGATGACTTCACCCACCTGCTTCAAGCGCTGATCACGGTGACGAGAGCCGTGGGGATGGCACCGGACGCGGAGGCGCGCCAGCAAGCCGAAGCTCAGCAACGAGTCGACGCATACTTTGCCGAGGTCACCGACGAGCTGCGCTTCGCCGATGCCACCATGGAGCGCGCCGTTCTATCGTCGGGAGGATCACCAAGATCAACGTGCCATTGCAGCTGCAGAACGATGCGGCGTGCGCACAGCGGTTCAACCTCGCGGTGAAGTGGTACACGCTCGCGAGCGCTACCCTTCAGATCATCGCAGACGATGACCCTCTGTGCCAACGTCACTTGAGACAGTCGCTCCCCGATATCTTTGTACCGATGGGCGGAGAATGGTCCCCGAAGCGTGCCCAAGCCACCCCAAGTTTTAGATCGAAAGGTCGCCCCCGACCCTCGCCTACCTTCTCGAGCTGTGATCACAGCGCTAACAGCTCAACGCTACACGGCGACGCCAGGTTGGTCATGCGGTCGAAATCCTTGATCCCTGCCCCGGACATCCAGCGCTCGGACGTCGCCACCAGCCCGCGCCCCTCATCGCCACCGATCAGCGTGCCCAACCGCCGACGAGCCGCGGCGCCGATGAACAGGATGTTGGTCTCGTCAGCTATCGTCATGGCCTCGCGGAACTGCGTCACCGCGGTCTCGGGATCGCGCTCTTGGACCGCGAGTGAGGCGCCGAGCATCCGCGCCAGGATCTTCGTATACGCCGTCTTGCAAGACAGGAGCTTGGCGATCGACTTCCGGACGATGTGTCCTTGCGAAGGATCCCGAACTGCCTCGGAAAGCGCCAGCCGCCCCGCCATCCATGCCGTGTCGCAGCGATACCCAAGGATGCGCTCCAGAAATGACTTCTTGAGATCTCTTAGGTGCCGCGCATAAAACTCCTTGTCGATCGGTACACGCTCGTAGACAGCGATATCAACTCTAGCAATGAGCTCTAGCCATTGTAGTGAATAATACCCCGGCATGCGATATCCGGGAGTCCACCTTTGGAGGTCTTCACGCGCACCAGCTGGATTATCGTTGGCAAGCCACAGGACGTTGCTCAAGCAGCTGATTCCCGATTGCATGGAGACGTTGCCGCATTGCTCGGCATCTCTTACGATACGCTCGGAATAGGTGTTCAGCCTCGCGAAATCGCCCATCCTGTGCAGGCTGAAGATCAAAAAGAGTCGTCCGACTGACAGCTCCATGGCGGCGTTGGCCGTCTGCGCGAGCGATTCACTGCTTCGGTCGAGGAGCTCCCTCCCTTGTACAGGCGATAGAGTGTCTGAAAACGCGAATCGGCATTACGGCGCATGAGTGCGTCGGCGCGATCGAGGAACGCTGTGTTCTTGCCGGCGCCTTCGCTGCTACGAAATCCGGACTCCAGCCACAGGAAGTACATGACAAAATCGCGGTCACCTGTTTTCATCGCGAGGTGCAACCCGCAGATCGCGAAGTGCGCGGCTCGGACGGGATCGACCAGGATCAGGCCGCGGCTTGCCGCCTTGTACAGTGTCAGCAACGTGAGGTCCCGCGGTGCGATCTCGTCCCTACGGCGATCGGTCCAGCGTAACCCACGCACTGCCAGCTTGATGCGAGACCATACGATCCTGAGAACGACCTGAAGCTGCGATCGCGGTACGCCATGACCGTACTCTTGGAACAGCGAGAACAACAAGTCGGCGCCGGTCTCGAGCAAGCCGCTCTGTACCAGCTGATCGGCCACCTCGATGCGGCAGGCGAGCTGAGTGACCGGATCGGCGCCCTCGGCCGCCTTGGCATACACCCGGGCGGCGTCGGGGCCTCGTCCCGCCGACGCCAGGACACCTCCAAGCTTGATGAGGATCTCTCGATGCTCGGCCTCCGACCAAGCGGAGAGGCGGAGCGCGGCCTCGTAAAGCTGACTGGCTTGCTCGAACGCCAGGCCGGCATGGGCTCGTTCGGCCGCTTCTAGCGCCTTGCGTGCAGCCTTGTCGAACTGTCGCGCTCCTTCGAGGTGATGGATGAGCATCTCCGGCTGGATCTCCGCCTCGGACGTCTCGAGCGCAACGGCGATGCGCTCGTTCAGCGCGATCCGCTCATCGTCTGCGACGTGGTCGACGACCGACTGCCGCACGCGGTCATGATAGACCTCGAGGGACGCCTGCGTCGGGACCGCGCTGCGAATGAGGTTGCTGGCTCGCAACAGGGCGACGCTCTTCTGAAATCCACGCGCGTCGAGTCGCGCTGCCGCGTTGATGATCGGCTCGGACAGCGGCGCAGCCGCCACGGACAGGATCTTGAGCACGCGCAGGGCCGCAGTGTCCAGCTGCGATACTCGCGCCCAGATCGCCTGTTCGAGCCGGAGCTGCGTGATGTCGGCGCTACTGTCGGCTGCGGCATGGCGAACCAGCTCGGCGATGAACAGCGGATGGCCACCGGTCTCGTCCACGATGCGCGCTGTCTGCGCCTTCTGCTCGGGCGCGAGATGATCCAGGAGCATTCTCGTCAGGGTCGCCGCTTCTTCGGGCGCGAGGCGTTGCAGATGCACCCCCCGGATCTCTCCGGGGAGCTGCGGCAAGACCGGAGCGTCAGTCCCGGCGCGGAACGACGCGAGCAGCAACATCCGGGGCTGATCTGGCGGCCGCAGGAGCTCGTCGAGCAGCCGCAAGCTGTCGCTGTCGACCCATTGCATGTCGTCGATGACCCAGATCAGGTTGTGTCGCTCGGTGAGGCGACACAGCATCTCGCGGAGCGCGATGAACACGCGCTTGCGTTGTTGGAACGGGTCGGTGGCGATGTGGAGCGGGCGTGGTGCCTGGGCGATCGCGGGGATCCGCCCCAGCACCGGGAATACCGACGGCAAGAGCGCCGCGTTCTGCGGTACGAGCTCGGCCGCGGCGACGTCGGACAGCTGACACACGTAGCGCGACAGTGCGTCGATGACGCCGTCCACCGCCTTGAAGGGAACGGCCTCGTGTTCCCGGCATTGCCCCGACAGGACCACCGTTCCGCCGCCATCGGTCGCGATGGCGTTGACAAAATGCTGGATGAGCGTGCTCTTGCCGATGCCCGATTCGCCGTGGACAAACGCGGTGACGGCGGCACCGGCGTTGACGTCATCGAACGCGCGGCGGAGCTCGCGGAGTTCGTCCTCGCGGCCAACGAACAGGCGCTTCTGAGGCGGCGCGATCGGCGAGTTCAATGCGACGGCAAACTCCTTGCGCTCGCCACCGCCGAGCCGGCGCAGTACCTCCGGACCCTGCGGACGTCGCCGAGGATCGATCTGCAAGAGCGCGATGCACAGCGCTGCCAGATCGTCGGGACAGCGCGGGTTGAGCGCACGTGGGTCGGGCGGCGCGGAATGCTGTTTCGCAGCCAGCACGACCCCGACGGCGCCATCGAAGGGCCGCCGCCCGGTGACGACCTCGTACAGCATGACCCCGATGCTGTACCAATCGGCCGGCGTCCCCACTGCGCGGCAGGCGGCCTGTTCCGGCGCCATGTACATGACGGACCCGACGATCTTGCCCTCGCTCGAGAGCACGGTCTCCCATTGTCCCGTGATCAGACCGAAGTCGAGGATCACGGCCCTCCCATCGCTCGTGACGACGACGTTGGACGGCTTGATGTCGCGATGGATCTTGCCGGCGTCGTGGATCGCGAGCAGGCCTTCGGTCACCTGTCCGAAGACCTCGCGGATCTGATCGAAGTCGATCGACTTGAGCGGCGGGTGATCGACGGCGTGGTCCGTCAGCGGCCCCGACACGGCTGTGGAGCCGCCCGGTGCAACCTCCATGCGACCAGGTGCCGAGGGTACCCCGTGACCTGTATCCATCGACCGCGTGGGCGGCGGGGTGGCGGGGCAACCGGATGGCGTCCTGGCGACGCGACGGAGATACGCGCACAGATCCTCGCCATGGAGGAGCTCCATCGTGAAGAACCAGTGGCCGTCCTCCTCGAACAGCTCATCGAGGCCGATCAGGTTCCGATGGACGAGATCGCGCAAACCGCGAAACTCTCGCTTCAAGCGATAGAGCAGGTCGGCATCGGTCTGTGCCAGCGTCTTCAGTGCGACGTGCGTCTTGCGCTGCTGGTCCAGCGCCTCGTAGACCACGCCCATGCCACCCGCTCCCAGCCGGCGGAGCAAACTGAATCGGCTGTTGCCGTTGAACATTCTCGGTTCCGGAAGATCCGCTGTCGATGAATGTGCCACGACACGCGAGTGCCTGGCCGCCCCGAAAGCGATGGTGCAATGTACGCGGCGGCGCGAGTGCCGCCCCCATGGTCCGGTGAGCCTCACAGTTCTGTTGCAGTCATGCCCGATCTTGCCGTCCTCGGTTGATCCAGCCCCAGCGTGAGTCTGCACGACCGCAGGAACACCGCTGGTCGACCTGCGCGGTACCGTCGATCTCGCTCATGCCCGAGGTTCGCGAATACCAGTCCGGAACGGATGCACCGGGCGTTCGTGCGTGCCTGGTCGAGCTCCAGGACCACGAGCGCGCGCTCGAGCCCGCGCTGACCGAGGGCGCGGCGATGGCGGACGCGCACCTCGCGCACCTGCTCGACCGCTGCGGCGCGTGGGACGGCCGGATCTTCGTTGCGCTCGAGGCCGAGCGCGTGATCGGCGTGGTCTGCGTGTGGGCCCGCGTCCCGCCCGACGGGCCGGATGACGTGCCGCTCGACCACGCCTATCTCTCGGACCTCGCCGTGCTCGCCGCGCACCGCGGCCGCGGGATCGGGCGCGCGCTGCTCGAGCGCGCCGAGGCGTTCGTCCGCGAGCGCGGTGCGCAGGTCCTGCGCGTCGGCGTTCGCTCGGGCAATGTCGCGGCGCGGGGACTCTACGCCGCGGCCGGCTTCGCCGAGGATCGCGTCGAGCTCACCAAGTCGCTCGCCGCAACGGGGCGGCCGACGACCGTCGCTTGAGCGGGATTGCGCCACCGTCGCCGCCAAGCCGCGAGAACCTTGGGGTTTCGGACATTCGATGCGAAGCGCGGGAACCTTTGGGCCGCGGCCGGGTGATACGTGGGGACCGATGCCCGCTGCCGCTGCCCGCCCGGCTGAATCGTTCGACGAGCTGACGCTGCGTCGCGCGCAGCGCGGGGACGAGCCGGCGTGGCGCGCGCTGATCGATCGCTACCAGGCGCCGGTGCACGCGGTGATCTGGCGCTTGCTCGCCGGGCGCCAGCTGGATCGCGTCGAGGACCTGGTCCAGGAGACCTTCGTCCGCGTGCTGCGCGCGCTGCCGGCGTTCGAGCCCTCGGGGCCGGCGACGCTCGCGACCTGGATCCTCACGATCGCGACGCGGCTCGCGCTCAACGAGCTGCGGCGGCCGGAGCACGCAGAGCTGGTCGACGAGCCGGTCGCGGCGCGCGGCGATCGCGCCGACGATCGCGCGGACCGGCGGCGGCTGGCGGCGGCGATCCAGGCGGCGGTCGCCGCGCTACCCGAGGCCCAGCGCGCGGTGTTCGTGCTGCGCGAGTATCACGATCTCGACTACAGCGAGATCGCGGCGGCGCTCGAGCACGTCAAGGTCGCGAGCGGCGGGCAGACCGTCAACGTCGCCGCGGGCGGGAGGGTCGAGGTCAAGCCCGGCGTCCCGGCACGCGAGGTGCGCGAGGTGGCCACGGCGGCGCCGGGAGAAGGCGGCGCCGGCGGCCACGCGGCGAGCGCCTCCGCGGAGGAGGGCCGGACGATCGCGCCGACCGAGCTCGAGGCGCATCGCCTCAAGGGCAACAAGCAGGTCATGCCCGACTCCTACGAGCAGCGCGCGATGCAGAGCGCCCACGAGGACCGCGTGATCGCCGCGATCAAGCTGTGCGTCGACACCACCGGCGCGGTGTCCCAGGTCCGCATCCTGCGGTCGAGCGGTTATCCCGGCTACGACCAGAAGATCGCGTCCGAGGTCAACGCCTGGGGGTTCCGGCCGATCGAGATCGACGGCAAGGCCGTGGCGGTGTGCACCGCGTTGTCGTTCATCTACAGTCAGAAGTAGCGCCGGACCGTCGAGGCCGCGCGGGATCTGGCGCGCCTGCACCGAGCCGGTTCGCGTGTATGGTACGGGGATGATGGACCCCCTGGACGCGAGCGTCGGGCCGGCGCCGCGGCGCCGCGGTGCGCACGCATGACCGCCGTGCTCGAGCTGATCGGGCTCGGCAAGGACTACGGCGATCGCACGGCGGTCAAGGGGATCGATCTCGCGGTCGCGCGCGGCGAGATCTTCGGGCTGCTCGGGCCCAACGGCGCCGGCAAGACCACGACGATCTCGATGGCGTGCGGCGTCGTGCCGCCGTCGCGCGGCACCGCGCGGATCGCCGGTCACGACCTCGCGACCGCGAGCTTCGCGGCGAAGCGCGCGATCGGCCTGGTGCCCCAGGAGCTGGCGATCTACGACGACCTCACGCCGCGCCAGAACCTCGCGTTCTTCGGCGAGCTGTACGGCCTCCGCGGGGCCGAGCTGGGCCGGTGCGTCGAGCGGGCGCTCGGCATCGCGGAGCTCGGCGAGCGCGCCGGCGATCTGGTCAAGGAGTTCAGCGGCGGCATGAAGCGCCGGCTCAACCTGGCCGCCGGCCTGGTGCATCAGCCGACGCTGCTGGTGTGCGACGAGCCGACCGTCGGCGTCGATCCGCAGAGCCGCCGCCACATCTTCGATTCGATCCGCCAGCTGCGCGACGGCGGCATGACGATCCTCTACACCAGCCACTACATGGAGGAGGTCGAGGAGCTGTGCGACCGGGTCGCGATCATGGATGCCGGCGCGGTGGTCGCGTCGGGGACGCTCGGCGAGCTGCAGGCGCAGCACGGCAGCAGCGGCCTTGAAATCGAGCTCGAGGGCGACGACGCGATGCTCGACGCGGCGGCGGTCGCCGCCGGCGCGGTGCGCGACGGCCAGATCCTGCGGCTCGAGGCACGCCCGGCGTGGGCGCCGGTGATCGCCGCGATCGAGGCGACCGGTGCGCGGATCAAGCGCCTCGGCTCGCGCCGCACCGATCTCGAGACCGTGTTCCTCGGCTTGACCGGCCGCAGATTGCGAGACGCGTGATGCTGATCCCGACGATCAAGAAGGAGCTGCTGCTGCTGCGCCGCGATCCCCGCGTGATCGTGCGGCTGCTGGCGCTGCCGCTGGCGTTCATCACGCTGTTCGGTCTGGTGTTCAAGGCCGAGGACGGCAAGGCGCAGCACGCGCGCCCGATCGCGCTGTGGGCGGACCCGGCGGTCGCGCGCCACGCTGGGCCGATCGCGGCCGCGCTCACCGGATCGAGGCAGTTCGAGGTCGTCCCCGCGGCCAGCGAGGCCGAGGTCAAGCAGCGGGTCGCGCGCGGCGAGCCCGACGTCGGCGTCGTGCTCGGGGCCGACTTCGACCCGGCCCACGGCCACCCCGGCAAGCTGGTGATCGATACCAGCGCGTCGCCGCAGGTGACCGGGCCGCTGGTCGGATCGGTCGGCGCGATCGCGGGCCGCGCCTACGAGGGCCTCGGCGCGCCGCCGGTCGTGCTGGTGCCGAGCCCGGCCGACGAGACCAAGGTGACGATCAAGAATGCGTCATCGTTCCAGATCACGGTGCCGGGCAACGCGGTGCTGTTCGGGTTCTTCATCGCGCTGACCTGCGCGCTGTCGTTCGCCGAGGAGCGGCGCAGCGGCACGTGGCGGCGGCTGCTCGCCGCGCCGGTGCCGCGGTGGAAGCTCCTGGTCGCGAAGATGCTGCCCTACGCGGCGCTGGGCATGATGCAGGTCGGCATCCTGTTCGCGATCGGCGCGCTCGGCTTCGGCATGCAGATCGGCGGCAGCATGGCCGCGCTGATCGTGCTGACCATCGGCGTCGCGTGCTGCGCGACCGCGCTGGGCCTGGTGATCGCCGCGTTCAGCTCGACCGAGAAGCAGATCTCGTCGCTCGGCTCGGTGCTGATCCTGACCATGGGGCTCCTGGGCGGCTGCATGGTGCCGCGGCTGCTGATGCCCCGCATGGTCCAGCAGATCGGCCTGGCGGTGCCGCACGGCTGGGCGCTCGACGGCTACTACACGCTGCTGGTGCATCGCGGCGCGGGCTTCGCCGACGTGGCCGGGCCGATCGCGGCGGTGTACGGCTTCGCGCTGGCGTTCGCGATCATCGGCGTGCGCCGGTTCCGGTTCGACAGCTAGCGCGCCGGGTGGTACTCGCCGAACCGCTTGCGCATGACGTCGGCGATCTCGCCGACGGTGGCGAGCGCCTTGACCGCGCCGACGATCGGCACCACCAGATTTGCCGTGCCGGCGGCGGCGTCGTCGAGCGCGGTCAGCGCGCGGGCGTGCTCGGCGGCGTTGCGGCGGGCGCGCATCGCCCGGATCCGCTGGACCTGGTCGGCCTCGAGCTGCGGATCCACGGTGGCGATCGGGATCGGCGCCTCCTCGGCGACCACGAAGTCGTTGACGCCGACGATGATCCGCTCCTTGCTCTCGACCGCGCGCTGGTGCTCGTAGGCCCGGCGCTCGATCTCGCGCTGCGGGAAGCCGACCTCGATCGCGCGGACCATGCCGCCGAGCTCGTCGATCTTGGTGAAGTACTCGCCGACCCGGCGCTCGATCTCGGCGGTCAGCGACTCGATCGCCCACGATCCGCCGAGCGGGTCGATGAAGTCGGCGACGCCGGCCTCGTGGCCGACGACCTGCTGGGTGCGCAGCGCGATCCGCGCGGCCTCCTCGGTCGGCAGGCCGAGCGCCTCGTCGTAGCCGTTGGTGTGCAGCGACTGGGTGCCGCCGAGCACGGCGGCGAGGGCCTGGATGGTCACGCGGATCACGTTGACCAGCGGCTGCTGGGCCTGGAGCGTGACGCCGGCGGTCTGGCTGTGGAACCGCAGCACCCAGCTCTTGGGGCTGCGGGCGTGGAACCGGTCGCGCATGATCCGGGCCCACAGCGAGCGCGCGGCGCGGAACTTGGCGACCTCCTCGATGAAGTTGTTGTGGACGTTGAAGAAGAACGACAGCCGCGGCGCGAACTCGTCGACGTCGAGCCCGGCGGCGAGCGCGGCCTCGACGTAGGCGACGCCGTCGGCGAGGGTGAACGCGACCTCCTGGACCGCGTCGGAGCCGGCCTCGCGGATGTGGTAGCCGCTGATCGACACCGTGTTCCACTGCGGGATCTCGCGGGCGCAGTAGGTGAAGGTGTCGGTGATGAGCCGCATCGAACCGGCGGGCGGGTAGATGTACGTGCCGCGCGCGATGTACTCCTTGAGGATGTCGTTCTGGATCGTACCGCGCAGGTCCTTCGCGGACGCGCCCTGCTCCTCGCCGACCGCCTGATACAGCGCGAGCAGGGTGGCGGCGGTGGCGTTGATCGTCATCGAGGTCGAGACCTGGGCGAGCGGGATGCCGTCGAACAAGACGCGCATGTCCTCGAGTGAGTCGATCGCCACCCCGACCCGGCCGACCTCGCCGCGCGCCATGGCGTGGTCGGAGTCGCGGCCCATCTGGGTCGGCAGGTCGAACGCGACCGACAGGCCCTTGCCGCCCTGGGCGAGCAGGTACTTGTAGCGCCGGTTGGACTCCGCGGCGGTGCCGAACCCGGCGTACTGCCGCATCGTCCACAGCTGGCCGCGATACATCGTCTCCTGCACGCCGCGGGTGTACGGGAACTCGCCGGGCGGGCTGGCCGGGGCCGCCGGCGCGTCGGCCGCCGTGTAGGCGCCCTTGATCTCGATGTCGGCGTCGGTCGCGAACCGGGCCTTGCGGAGCTTGGGGGCGCGCTTGGCGTCTGGATCTCGGGGCACGATCCGGGTGTAGCGCAGATCCGCTATGCTCGGCGGGATGAGGACGCTGGCCGCGTGGCTGTTCATCGCCGGCGTCGCCGCGCTGGCGATCTGGCTGGCGCGCCTGCCCACGGTGGCGACCGGCCGGGCGATGGCCGGTGACCGGATCGAGGAGTTTCGCAAGGACGGCGTGACCGGGATGGAGTGCGACGCGGAGATCCCGATCGGCCGCAACGGGGCGGCGTTCACCTGCGTCGCTGCGCTGGGCAACGGCTCCACCCAGATCGTCGATTTCACGCTCAAGGTGGACGGCACGCTGGCGTGGAAGCCGCAGCCACCGACCCACACCCCGCCGCGGAAGCCGGCCTCCGGCGATCCGTCGGGCAACTGACCGTGATATAGCGAGCCCGGAATGCCGAACTACGCGAAGTTGCACGATCTCATCAGCCATCGCGTCGCCATCGAGTACGACACCGGCGCGCGCGTCACCGGGTACCTGGCGTCGTGCCAGCCGAGCTCGGGCCCGGTCGAGTTCGTCGTGCTGTCGGACGCCAAGCTGATCGACTCGCACGGCCGGTTGCTGCGCGAGGCCGGCGAGCTGACGCTGTGCCCCAACATGCTGACCTCGATCGCGCTGGACGAGGGCCCGCGCGGCCGCGACGTCAAGTAGCGTCGAGCGCCATCGACAGGGCTCAGGCCCCGACGTGGCCGCCGAACCGGGCGACCAGCACGTCGTCGTGCTCGTCGGTGTAGGTCGTCACGCGCTCGATCGCATCCAGCACCTCGCTGTGGTCGAGGTCGAGGGTCGAGCGCTCGCTGACCAGCAGCACGTGGTCGCCGTCGGCGGCGAACGCGACGCCGCACAGCGTGGCGTTGAGCTCGAGCAGGTGGCTGAACAGCGCGGCGCGGTCGACCGCGGCGTCGACCGTCATCACCACCGCCGAGATCCGGAGGTGCGGGAACGCGGTGCGCTGGACCACGGTGACGCGGGTGATCGCCGAGCCCTTGGTCAGCCGCCAGGCGTGCGACGCGCCGGGCTCCTTGATCCGGATGGCCTCGGGCGGGTGCCCCAGCTCGCCGAGGACCTGCTCGACGAGCGCCACCGCAGAGGCCAGGTTGGTCTCGCGCTGGTTCGCGAACAGCGAGGTCACGCGGGCAGGGTACCGCAGGATGCGGCGCTCGGGGGCCCTGGTCGCTGACGGATCAGGCTCGTCCAGGCGCGGGTGATGCGCCCGGATGAACGGCACCGTCGCGCCGCGCGAACCTCGGCGAAGCGGTCCCGCACCGCATGTCGCCTGATCGAGCACCCACGTGGCAGATTGTCGTGCACCGCACGGACAGGCCGAGCGCGGGCGTGTTGCCTGCTGGATCGCGCGCAGCGCAGCACGTCGTCGCGCCGCATGGCGCGGTCACGCGTCGCGCAGGTCACTGCTATCCTGCAGGGAGTGCCGGACGACGAGCCGCCCGAGTCGGCGTCACCGCCGCAAGCCGCGCCGGCGCCGGGAGCGTCGGCCGACGAAGCGCCGACCCGCGAGCAGGACGCGTCTCGCGCGCCGACGCCACCGCGCACCACCGGAGAACGCGTGGCGGATCCCGCGGGTGGCTCGCCGGGTGCGTCGGAGCGGCCACGCAACGCCGGAGAACATGCGTCGGATCCGGCGGGTGGCTCGCCGGGCAATCCGGGTACGTCGGAGCCGCCGGGCACCGCCGGAGAACGCGCGCCGGAGCCTACGGGTGCCCCGTCGGGCAACGCGGGCGCGCCGCCGGGACCGCGCGCGCGGTCGCGCCGGACGTGGCTCGTGGTCGCGGCCGGCGTCGCGGTGATCGCCGTCGTCGCGGTGATCGCGGTGGGGCGGCGGTCGCACGCACCGGGGACCGGCGGGGCCGGCGGCAACCGCGACGGCGCGGCTGCGATCCGCGCGCCGGAGGGACCGCAGCTGCCGGGCGCGCCTGCGAGCGGCGTACGGCTGACTGGCTTCGTGGTCGACGGCGCCGGGCTGCCCGTCACGGGCGTCGAGGTCAGCGCCGAGCCCGAGCGCGGTGCCGTGGATCGCGCGCTCGCGCCGGCGCCGCGCGCGGGCTCGGGCGCGGGCTCGGGCGCGGGCAGCGACGCCGGCGTCGGCGCGGCGCCGGTCGACGCCGGCGTCCCTGTCATGGCAGTGGCACCGCCGACCGGCGCGGATGGCCGGTTCGTGATCGAGGGGCTGTCGCCGGGGCGGTTCCGCGTGCGGGTCGCCGGCGGCGGCATCCTGCCCGCGGAGCTGCGCTACGTGCCGGTGCCGTCGGACGAGGCCCGCATCGTGGTCGCGCGCCAGGTCGCGATCGACGGCACGGTCACCGACGGTGGCAAGCCGGTCGCCAACGCGCCGGTCGGGCTGCGCAGCGACGCGATCGGCGGGACGATCGAGATCCGCACCAGCGCGACCGGGGGGTTCCGGTTCCCGAACCTGCCGGAGGGCCGCTACCAGCTGTTCGCGTGGCAGGGCGCGCTGGCGGCGCGCACCGTGCGGGTCGCCCGGCTCGGCCCCGGGCCGTTCGGTCCGGTCGAGCTCCGGCTCGAGGCCGCGGCGATCGTCGTCGGCCGCGTGATCGATCGCGGCGAGGGCACCGGGCTGGTCGCCGCGATCGAGCTCCGGCCGTCGGGCGACGATCAGGCGCCGCGCTACGTGCGCAGCGGCGACGACGGCGTGTTCCGGATCGAGGGCGTGCCGAGCGGCAAGTGGATCGCCGACGCGTTCGTCCCGGGGTACCTCAGCCCCGGTGGCGTCGAGCTCGAGGCCGGCCACGGCATCCCCGAGATCGCGCTGGCCCGCGGCGGCGCGATCGCCGGGCGCGTCGTCGACGGCGACGGCCGGCCCGTGGCGGGCGCACAGGTCCGGGCGCTCACCGCCGGCCAGCACCCGGTCGAGCTGTCGGCCGAGGTCGACCGCGACAAGCTGCGCCGGTTCAGCGGCCGGACGGCGGCGCCGGTCCCGGTGTCCGCGCCGCCCGGCGCGCTCGACGCCGATCCGCAGTTCATCGCGCGCGGGGAGCTCGGCGTGCTGGTCGGCGCGATCCCGCCGATTCCGCCGCCGGGCGCGCACGTCGCCCAGACTGCGATCGCGGTCGACCCGAGCCTGGCGGGCGAGCCGGCCGCGCTGCCGGTCGATCCGGCGCTGGCGTCGATCTGGACCACCGGCGCCGACGGGGTCTACCGGATCCGCGGGTTCGCGGCGGCCAAGGTCACGGTGCTCGCCGCTGCCGCCGGGTTCGCCGAGGCGCGCAGCCGGCAGCTCGCGATCGAGCCCGGGCAGGCGATCGGCGGCGTCGATCTCGTGCTGAATCCGGGCACGCTGATCGTCGGCAAGGTCACCGATCAGCACGGCGCGCCGGTGATCGGCGCCCAGGTCGCGGCGACACCGACCGCGGGCGGGCGCGACGCAGCGGCGTCGGGACCGGCGTCGGGCCCCGCGCCCGGCGCCGAGATCACCGCGTTCACCGACGACGCCGGTGGGTACAAGCTCGGCCCGCTCACCGGCATGGTCGAGCTCCACGCGACCGCGTACGGCCACGGCGAGGCCCGGCGCACGCTCGAGCTCGCGCCGGTCCGCGGCGCCACGCCGGCCGAGCGCCACGAGGATCTCGTGCTGGTGGTCGCCGACGCGGTGTTCGCCGGTATCCTCGAGGACGCCACCGGCGCGCCGGTCGGCGGCGCTCACCTCGACGTGGTCGGCGGGGTCAGCGACGGCCGGCACGCGATCGCCGCGGCCGACGGCACGTTCTCGATCGACCTCTTGCCCGCGGGGCCCCTGCGGCTGCACATCGAGCATCCGGCGTATCCGCCCGACGAGGTCGACGCGGTGGCGGCGTCCGGCAACCCCGCCCGGGCCCGGCTGCGGCTCGCGCTCGGCGGCGCGGTCGAGGGGGCGTTGCTCGACGCCGCGAGCGGCGCGCCGATCCCCAGCGTGACGCTGACGGCGTCGGGGCCGAGCAACGCGCTCGCCGAGGCCGCGACCGACAAGCTCGGGCGCTGGAAGCTCGGCCCGCTCAAGCCGGGGCGCTGGAAGATCGCGATCCACCAGCCCGGCTACCTCGCGCAGATCCGCGAGCTCGACGTGCCGGTGGCCCGCGCGCCGGGCACGACCTCGCTGCGCGACATCCGCCTCGAGCTCGCGCGCGGCGCGCTGATCGGCGGCACGGTGCGCGACGCGCGCGGCCAGCGGATCGGCGCGGCGCACGTCACCGCGGCGGTGGGCGACGCGGGGCCGACCTGCGAGGGCGACAGCGACGGCCGCGGCGAGTTCCGGCTCCACGACTGCCCGACCGGCGAGGTCACCGTGGTCGCGACCAAGGCCGCGGCGCGCGGCGGCATCCGCGCGACGGTGCGGCCGGGCGACGAGATCCTGAGCCTCGCGCTCGAGCTGCGGTAGCGCGGCGCCGGACGCGCGGCACACAGCTGCATTCCCGGATCGGCGTCGCGGCGTCGCACGCGCCGCGGGTGCCGCCGGCCGATCTCGGCGCCGGCCCATCTCGGCGCCGGCCCATCTCGGCGCCGGCCCATCTCGGCGCCGGCCCATCTCGGCGCGACGTCGCGACGGCGCACCGTGCGCGGCGCGAACCTCATCGCAGGGCGCTGTGGCGGCGACGCACGAGCGCTCGTCGCGCACCAGAGCTCCCCGCAGCGCGCCGTTCGGCCCCTCGTGCGTGCGCGCCCACGCACGCCGCCGGAATCGGATTCCGACGGCGGCACGTGCGATGCAGCCTCTCCTGAGCAGAGGCTGCCATGAAGACAACAACCGTGATTCTCGGAGCAGCGATCGCAGTGGCGGGCTCCGGCGCCGCGATCGCAGGACACATCGTGACGACGCGAACCGGTGACGAGGCGGCGGTGACGCGGTCGCACGACCTGGGCGAGGTCAAGTTCCGCTTCGACTCGGCGGCGCTGGGCGCCGATGCGGCCAAGGCGATCGACGACGCGGCGGCGTTCGCCGCCGCCAACCCGACGCAGCGCATCGTGCTCGACGCCCACTGCGATCCGATCGGCGCGGCGTCCTACAACGTCGGCCTGGCGATCCGCCGCGCCGAGTCGGTGCGCGATCAGCTCAAGGCCAGCGGCGTCCCCGAGGACCAGATCGTGTTCGCGATCTACGGCGAGAACGGCGCGCACCGGGCGAGCTACGCCGACGACCGCCGGGTCACGCTGTGGCCGACCCACTCGTCGCTCACCGCGGTCATCGACCACACGTTCGCCGGCCGCGGCACCGCGGTCACCTGGGAGCGGCCGCTGACCACGTCGCAGATCGAGTCGGCCCCCGAGCCGGTCGCGTCGCGCTGACCGGTCAGCCGCGGCCGCGGCCGCGCATCCGGCCGACGTCGATGATCACGGTCGGCGCCGAGTGCAGGTCGTCGTCGAACTCGGTGCGCGCCGGCTGGGTCGGGCGAGGTCGCGGCGGGGGCGGGGGAGGCGGCGGGCTCCGGGCGGGCGGGTGCGCCGGGCCCGGCGGCGGTTGCCGCGGCGGACTGCGAACGCGGCCGCGGCCATCGTCGAGGATCACCGTGTTCGCGCCGTGGAGGTCTTCGCGCTCGCTCTGGGGCGACGTGGTCTGGCTCGACTCGTGGGAGAAGTCGCTCGACGACTCGGGGATCGCGAGGATCGACACCGACGTCGGCTTGGGCTGGAACGGCACCTCCGGCGGCTCGAAGTCCTCGTCGCGCGCCATCAGGCTCTCGCCCAGGTCGTCGCTGACCTCCTCGTCGAGCACGTACTCCTCGAGCATGCGCAGCTCGCGCTCGATCTCGGTCGCGAACATCTTGCGGATGAACCGGCCGAGGTGGCTGCGCGAGTAGTTGGGCATGAACTTGCGCAGGAACGTGCGCAGGTCGACCTCGGCCTCCGCCGCGGTCTGGTAACGGTTGGCGCGGCTCCGGGTCAGGCACTTGTCGGCGATCGCCTCGAGCTCGGGCGGGATGCCCGGGGTCAGCTCGGCGATCGGCCGGTACTTGGCGTCGCGGACCTTGATCAGGAGGTCCATCTCGTTGGTCGCGGTGAATGGCGGGATCCGGGTCAGCATCTCGTACAGGCACGAGCCGAGCGAGAACACGTCGCTGCGGTGGTCGAGCTTGCGGCCGAGCGCCTGCTCGGGGCTCATGTACTTGACCTTGCCCTTGATGACGCCGGTCTTGGTCGTGACCCGCGACAGCGTGGCCTTGGCGATGCCGAAGTCGCACAGCTTGACCTCGCCGGCGTAGCTGCAGATGATGTTCGACGGCGACACGTCGCGGTGGATGATGCGCAGCGGCCGGCCGCGCGAGTCGATCGCCGAGTGCGCCGCGTGCAGCGCCGAGCCGACCTCGGCCGCGACGTAGGCCGCGTGCTCGGGTGGGATCGGCTTCTTCTTGGTGCGGCAGCGCTCGAGCACGGTGCGCATGTCCTTGCCGTCGACGTGCTCCATCGCGATGAAGTACTCGCCGTGCGCGCGCGCGAACTCGTAGACCCGCGCGATGTTGATGTGGCGCAGGACGCTCGCGATCTTGGCCTCGTCGACCAGCATCTGGATGAAGTCGTCGTCCTCGGCGAGGTGCGCGAGCACGCGCTTGACCGCGACCAGGTGGGGCTGGCCGGTGCCGTCGAAGGTCTTGGCGCGGTAGATCTCGGCCATCCCGCCGAACGCGATGCGATCGAGCAGGTGGTAGCGACCTAGCTGTTGCGCTCTTCTCACCGGCGCCTTCCAGGGTAGCGCGTGCGGCTTCGGTGGAGCCAGTCCTACGTGTCGGACTAGTGACGTGCGATCTCTCCAAGATTCGCTATGATGGGCAGCATGTCTCGCCTGGCCCTGCTCGTCATTTGTGTCGCCGCGTGCTCGAAGTCCGCGGGTAACCAAGACAAGGTGTCGTCTCCACCGCCGTCCTCGACCGGCCCGGACGTGATCGCGGTGCCGCAGGCCGGCACCGGTCCGTCGATGGGCCGCGGCAAGGAGGCCGCGCCGGCGGGAGCGCCGGCCGCCGGCGACGACGAGCGGTTCCGGCTCAAGCCCGAGGAGGGCACGCTCGCGATCGAGGCCCCGGCCGACGCAAAAGCGGGCGCCGAGGTGGTGGCCAAGATCATCGTGACGCCGGGCAAGGGCTACCACGTCAACACCGAGTACCCGACCTCGCTCACGCTGGCGCCGCCGAGCGGCGTGACGCTGGCCAAGACGGCCTTCACCGCGGGCGGCCATGACAAGGCGCAGGGCGACGCCGATGCGCTCGATGAGAAGACCCTGGCGTTCGCGGTCAAGCTGACGCCCGCGGCGAGCGGCAGCTACACGATCAACGGCAAGTTCAAGTTCGCGGTGTGCGACCGCGACCAGTGCCTCGCGAAGAAGGAGACCATCGCGATCACGGTCGCCGCCCGGTAGGACCCCCGCGGGGAAGTGGTAGGGTCATCGCCGATGGCCGAGACGCCGACCAGCTCGCCGCTGACAACCTCGCCGACCTCGCCGGCCTCGGCCGGATCCTCCGCGGTCCGCGATCTGATCGTCGAGCTCGGCACCGCGGTGCGCGACGACTTCACTCGCAACCGCCGTGTGATGTCGTTCGCCGAGTACCTGACCCTGGTGGTCGCCGAGCCGATCCGCCAGCTGCGCTCGTCGAGCCAGTACATCGTCGACTGCTTCGACCACTACGGCACGGAGATGGTGAAGTATCCGTGGGGCGAGGTCCGCCGGTTCCACCTGTTCGACGCGCCGTGGGCCGGTGGCGAGGACCGGCTGTTCGGGCAGGAGCCGGTGCAGAACTCGGTCTACCGGGTGCTGCGCAGCCTGGTCCAGGACGGCCGGCCCAACAAGCTGCTCCTGCTCAACGGTCCCAACGGCTCGGCCAAGTCGACGTTCATCCGCTGCCTGGGCCGTGGCCTCGAGCACTACTCCACGCTCGACGAGGGCGCGCTGTACCGGTTCTCGTGGATCTTCCCGACCCAGAAGCACACCCGCGGCGGCATCGGCTTCGGCGGCGGCAGCGAGACGCTGCACGCCTCGCTCGACTCGTTCGCGTACCTGCCCGACGCCGTGATCGATGCCCGGCTCGGTGACGAGCTCCGCGATCATCCGCTGCTGCTGGTGCCGCTCGACGAGCGCGGCAAGCTGATCAGCAAGCTGACCGAGAAGCTGATCACCGCCGAGGGCCAGTCGGCGTTCACGGTCAGCGACTACCTGCGCCAGGGCGCGCTGTCGCCCAAGAACCGCGCGATCTACGACGCGCTGCTCGCGAGCTACCACGGCGACTACATCCAGGTGCTGCGCCACGTCCGGATCGAGCGGTTCGAGATCTCGCACCGCTACCGCACCGGCTGGGTCACGGTCGAGCCGCAGCTCTCGGTCGATGCCAGCGAGCGCCAGGTCACCGCCGATCGCACGCTCGGCGCGCTGCCGCCGTCGCTGCAGTCGGTGTCGCTGCTCGAGTACGGCGGCGAGATCGTCGGCGCCAACCGCGGCATGATCGAGTACGACGACCTGCTCAAGCGCCCGCTCGAGCACTACAAGTATCTGCTGACCACGGTCGAGCGCGCCGCGCTGTCGATGACCAGCACGACGCTGTTCCTCGACCTCACGTTCATCGGCAGCTGCAACGACATCCACCTCGCGGCGTTCCGCGAGATCCCTGACTTCCAGAGCTTCAAGGGCCGGATCGAGCTGGTCCGCGTGCCGTTCATCCTCGACGTGCTCCACGAGGAGGCGCTGTACCGCGAGCGGCTGCGCGAGGCGGCCGGCAAGCGCCACATCGCGCCGCACACCGCGTACGTCGCCGCGCTGTGGGCGGTGCTGTCGCGGATGCGCAAGCCGCAGATCGAGCGGTTCCCGTCGACCCTGGCCGAGGTGATCGGCAAGCTGTCGCCGCTCGACAAGGCCGAGCTGTACTCGACCGGGCAGGTGCCGCGCGAGCTGACGCCGGACCGCGCCCGCGAGCTCGCGGCGCACATCAAGGACCTGTGGCACGAGTCGGACACCTATCCGATCTACGAGGGCCGGGTCGGCGCGTCGCCGCGCGAGATGCAGGGCGTGCTGCTGTCGGCCGCGGCGATCGGCGCGAGCCGCTACGACTACGTGTCCCCGCTCGCGGTGCTCGACGAGATCGTCGAGCTGTGCAAGCAGACCAGCCTCTACGAGTTCCTGCGCCAGGACGTCCAGCCCGGCGGCTACCACGACCACAAGAAGCTGGTCGAGGTCGTGCGCGGCCGGCTGTTCGATCGGATCGACGACGAGGTCCGCGCCTCGGTCGGCCTGGTCGAGGAGTCGGAGTACGCGCGCGTGTTCGAGCGCTACATCACGCACGTGATGCACGGGATCAAGAAGGAGAAGGTCCGCAACGTCCAGACCGGCCGGATGGACGATCCCGACGAGGGGATGATGAAGGAGGTCGAGCGCACGCTCGAGATCACCGGGCGGCCCGAGGACTTCCGGCAGAGCATGATCGCCAAGATCGGCGCGTGGTCGCTCGACCACCGCGGCCAGAAGCCCGTGATGTCGGAGATCTTCTCCGACCTGCTGCGCAAGCTGCGCGACGCGTACTTCGAGCGCCACAAGAAGACCATCGCCAAGGGGATCGGCGACCTGGTCAAGCTGGTCTCGGGCAACGAGGGCAGCCTGGCGATCGAGCCCCGGGCGCGCGCCGAGTCGGCGCTCCAGATGCTGATGGACAAGTACGGATATTCGCGGGACTCCGCGCGAGATCTCGTCGGCGCGCTCGCGTCGCTGCGCTACCGCTGATCGGGCGGGTCGGGCGCGGAATCGGCTTGGGCCCGGGCCGGGGGGGCGGGTATTGTCGGCCGGTGCGCATCGCATGGCTCGGGGTGATCGCCGCGCTGGCCGCGGTCGCGCACGCCGATCCGCCGCGCATGCTCAAGGGTCCGTACCTGCAGGACCTGGCGCCGACGTCGATCACGGTGATGTGGCAGCTCGATCACGCCGCGCCGGCCCGCGTCGTGGTCGACGGCCCGGGCGGCTCGCGCACGGTCGAGTTCGCCGCCGCGCGGGTCGGCGAAGCGACGATCGATCGGCTGGCGCCGTCGAGCCGCTACCGCTACCGGGTCGAGGTCGCCGGCCGGAGCTGGACCGGCGAGTTCGCGACCGCGCCCGAGCTCGGTGCAGACGTCCCGTTCTCGTTCATCGTCATGGGCGACACCCGCAACGACGGCGACGCGCACCGCCGGGTGATCGAGCGGATCGCGCAGGAGGTGCCCGACTTCGTGCTCGGCACCGGCGACATGGTCGACGACGGCTCGCGCCAGGAGGAGTGGCAGCAGTTCTTCGACATCGAGAGCCCGCTGCTGCGCGACAACGTGTACTTCCCGGCCGTCGGCAACCACGATCGCCAGGGCCGGGGCCGCACCGCCGACAGCTACCGCGCGCTGTTCTCGGTCCCCGAGAACGGCGACGCCGAGCGCTACTACGCGTTCAGCTACGCCGCGGCGCGGTTCCTGGTGCTCGACTCCAACGAGTACAGCTTCGCGCTGACCGATCAGACCGCCTGGCTCGAGCGCGAGCTGATCGCCGCGCGGCAGGATCCGGCGGTCCGCCACGTGTTCGTGGTCATGCACCACCCGCCGTTCTCGATCTCGCTGCACGGCGGCAACCGCGAGCTGCGCGAGCGCTGGACCCCGCTGTTCGAGACCTACCAGGCCACGGCCGTGTTCTCCGGCCACGACCACGTCTACGAGCGGGCCGAGCACAACGCGATCCACTACTTCGTCTCGGGCGGCGCCGGCGCACCGCTGTACCCGCGCCGGCCGCACCCCGATCCGGTCGATCTGGGCGCGGTCAAGAAGTTCGAGCGCACGTTCCACTTCCTCCGGGTCACGGTGACCGGCAGCCGCGTCGAGGTCACCGGCGTGCGCAGCGACGGTACGGTGATCGAGACCACGGCGTGGAGCGACGGGGCGTCGCGCGCGGCGCCGGCGGAACCGGCGGCCCCCGAGGTCGCAGCGGCCGGGGCGGTGCCGCAATCTGCCGCTGCTGCGCCACCGGGTGCGGAGCTCGCGCCGCCTCCCGAGCCTGCGCCGGGATCGCTGGTGTGGTTCGGCCTGGGCGGGGTGGGGCTCCTGCTCGCGGCCGCGGTCGTGGTCGTGCGCACGCTGCGCCGGTGATATCGTCACGGGGTGGCGACCGCCGGCATCGTGATCATCGGCGACGAGATCCTGACCGGCAAGTTCGCCGATGAGAACGCGGCGTTCCTGATCGGCGAGCTGCGCGCGCTCGGGGTCGAGCTGCGGCGCATCGCCGTCATCCCCGACGTGCTGGACGACATCGCCGCCACCGTGACCGAGTTCTCGGCCCGGTTCGACCATGTGTTCACCTCGGGCGGGGTCGGTCCGACCCACGACGACGTGACCATGGCCGGGATCGCGCGCGGCTTCGGCACCGAGGTCGTCCGCGAGCCGGCGCTCGAGGACCGGGTCCGGGCCTACTGGGGCGCCCGGCTCGCGCCGCCGCATCTGCGGCTCGCCGAGGTCCCGGCCGGCGCCGAGCTGATCTACGGCAAGGACCGGGTCTGGCCGGTCGTCGCCTACAGGAACGTCTACATCCTGCCCGGCGTGCCGGCGCTGTTCCGCCGCAAGTTCATCGACATCCGCGACCGGTTCCGCGCCGAGCCGATGACCGTCGCGCGGGTCTACCTCGACGCCGAGGAGGGCCAGATCGCCGGCGACCTCGACGTCGTGGTTGCCGCGTTCCCGGCGGTGCGGATCGGCTCGTACCCGCGGTTCTCCGAGCTCGACTTCAAGGTGCTGATCACGTTCGAGGGCCTGGGGCCCGGCGAGGTCGCCAGCGCGCTGGCGATGCTGGTCGAGCGGATCGGGCCGCACGTCGTGCGCCAGGACGCTCCCGCGCTCGCCGGCGGGCCGACCTAGCCGCGCACGTCTCTGGTACCCTCGCGGCGTGCTGGCACACGCCGGGGGTTTGTCGTGGTCGGGTCGTTTCGCGCTGGGGCTCGCGCTCGCCGTGGCGGGCTGCGGCGGTGGCGGCGCGGGCGGCGACGGCGGCGGCCTCGTCGGCGGCCGGCCGACCTGCGCGCAGCTCGACCAGCAGATCACCGAGGCGATCGCGGTGCCGGGCAGCTGCCAGACCGATGCCGACTGCACGTACATCGGCGGTCAGCTGTCCGGGACCCAGACCTGCAACTGCGCGCCGTACATCATCGACTGCGGCGGCCGCGGCATCGAGCGCGACGCGCCCGGTCTGGCGCGGGCCCAGCAGCTGATCGATCAGTTCAAGGCCGAGGGCTGCCCGTCCGCGTCGGCGTGCGACTGCGGGATCAACGGCCCGCTGCGCTGCGCGCCCGACCACCACTGCACCGCGCCGCTGCGGTCGTGCCTGGTTCCGCCGATCGATGCCGGCCCCGACGCACCGGACGCGACGCCCTGAGCCACCCGGGCGGGTACGCCGTGGTAAGCGTAGCCATGCCCGTCCCGCCCCGCACACCGCCCGGCGTGCTCGAGCTGCTGCCGCCCCAGCAGCTCGCGTTCCAGCACATGCTCGACACCATCCGGCGCGGCTTCGAGCGCTTCGGCTTCGTCCCGGTCGAGACCCCGGCGTTCGAGCTGACCAAGGTGCTGCTGACCAAGTCGGGCGGCGAGACCGAGAAGCAGGTCTACTTCGTGCAATCGACCGGCGCGCTCAAGCAAGCCGACGGCGAGCTGCCCGAGCTCGCGCTGCGGTTCGATCTCACCGTGCCGCTGGCGCGCTACGTCGCCGAGCACGAGGCCAAGCTCAACTTCCCGTTCCGGCGCTACCAGATCCAGCGGGTGTATCGCGGCGAGCGGGCGCAGAAGGGCCGCTACCGCGAGTTCTACCAGTGCGACATCGACGTCGTCGGCAAGGACACGCTGCCGTTGGCCTACGACGCCGAGATCCCCGCGGTGATCTACAGCGTGTTTCACCAGCTGGCGTTCGGCCCGTTCACGATCTACCTCAACAACCGCAAGCTGCTGCGCGGCCTCTTGATCGCGTTCGGCGTCGCCGACGACCGCCACGAGGCCGTGCTGCACGAGATCGACCGGCTCGGCAAGCAGCCGCGCGGCGAGCTCGAGGCGCGGCTCACCGGCGAGGGCTTCGGCATGGACCCGGGGCAGGTGACCCAGCTGTTCGACCTGATGACCGGCGGCGCCGGCGACTCGCGCGCGGCGTTCGCGGCGCTCGGCCGGATCGAGCACCCGAACCCGACCCTGGCCGAGGGCATCGACGAGCTCCGCCGGGTGTACGACGGCACCATCGCGCTCGGCGTCCCCGAGCGCGCGCTGCAGGTCAACCTCGCGATCGTCCGGGGCCTGGACTACTACACCGGCACGATCTACGAGACCCTGCTCGACGACCACCCCCGGCTCGGCAGCATCTGCTCGGGCGGCCGCTACGACAACCTCGCCGGGCACTACACGAAATCGAAGCTCCCGGGCGTCGGTATCTCGATCGGCGCGACCCGGCTGTTCTCCCAGCTGCTCGAGATGAACCTGATCGACGCGGCGCGCGCCGCGGTGGCCCACGTCCTGGTGCTCTCGGTCGACCCCGCGCTCGCGGCGGACTGCGCCCGGATGGCCGCCGAGTTGCGCGACGCCGGCCTCAACGTCGAGGTCTACGGCGGCGACGACAAGCTCGGCAAGCAGCTCAAGTACGCCGACCGCTCGAAGATCCCCCTGGCGGTGATCTACGGCTCGCGCGAGCGGGACGCCGGCGTGGTCAAGGTCAAGGACCTGCGCGAGGCCGCGGTGACCAAGGAGCACGACGTGCCGCGCGCCGATCTCGTGCTCCGGATCAAGCAGCTCGTCGGCTGAGCCCGGGTCGGAGTTGTTCGCAACGGCAGATCGCGGCCGTGCGGCTCGCGCCCGGCGCACTTTACGCGGCTCGTCGGTGCTGCTAAGACCCCACCTCGATGGATCCCGGGGATCTGGTGCTTCGCGGTGGCCGGGTGTTCGACCCGGGCGCGGCGCGTCCCCTGGACCAGGCCGGCGACGTCCGGATCGCCCACGGCCGGATCGTCGAGATCGGCCGCGGGCTGGTCGGCGGCCGGATCCTCGACGTCAAGGACCTGTGGATCGTCCCGGGGCTGATCGACCTCCACGTCCACCTGCGCGAGCCCGGCCAGGAGTACAAGGAGGACATCGAGACCGGCACGCGGGCCGCGGCGGCGGGCGGGTTCACCACGATCTGCTGCATGCCGAACACCCGGCCGGTCAACGACCAGCGCACGGTCACCGAGCTGATCGTGCGGCGCGCGAAGGAGATCGGCGCGGTGCGGGTCCGGCCGATCGGCGCGATCACCGCCGGGCTCGAGGGCAAGGCGCTGGCCGACATCGGCGACATGAAGGAGGGCGGCATCGTCGCGATCTCCGACGACGGCCGGCCGGTGATGAACGCCGGCCTGATGCGCCGCGCGCTCGAGTACGCCCGGACCTTCGACCTGCCGGTGGTCCAGCACGCCGAGGACCTCGATCTCGCCGAGGGCGGCGCGATGAACGAGGGTGCGGTCGCGACCCGGATCGGGATCAAGGGCCAGCCGGCGTGCGCCGAGAGCGCGATGGTGGCGCGCGACCTCGAGATCGTCGAGTGGACCGGCGCGCGTTACCACGTCGCGCACGTCTCGACCGCGCGCACCGTGGCGCTGATCCGCGAGGCCAAGCGCCGCGGCCTGCCGGTGACCTGCGAGGTCACGCCGCACCACCTGGCGCTGACCGACGAGGCCTGCGGTCACTACGACACCCGGGCCAAGGTGATGCCGCCGCTGCGCACCGCCGCGGACCAGGAGGCGCTGCTCGAGGGCCTGGCCGACGGCACGATCGACTGCATCGCGACCGACCACGCGCCGCACTCGCCGGTCGAGAAGGACGTCGAGTTCGAGTGCGCCGCGCCGGGGATGCTCGGCCTCGAGACCGCGCTGCCGATCATCCTCGACTTCGTGCGGATGGGCTCGCTCGACGAGCGCCGCGCGATCGCCGCGCTGACCGGGGCGCCGGCCCGCGCGTTCGGCCTGGCGGGCGGCGGGCTCGCGGTCGGCGCGGTCGCCGACCTGTGCGTGATCGATCCCGAGCGGCCGGTCACGATCGCCGCCGACGAGCTGGCCAGCAAGTCGAAGAACACGCCGTTCCTGGGCCAGACCCTGGCCGGCCGCGCGGTGCTGACCCTGGTCGAGGGCCGCGTCGTGTTCGACCTCGACGGGAGGACGCGATGACCGCGGCCGCGGCGCGCTGGCCGGTGGCGCTGGTGCTCGAGAACGGCCGCGTGTACCGCGGCGAGGGCTTCGGCGCGCGCGTCGAGTCGATCGGCGAGGTCGTGTTCAACACCTCGATCACCGGCTACCAGGAGATCATCTCGGACCCGTCGTACTGCGGCCAGATCGTCGTGATGACCGCGACCCAGATCGGCAACGTCGGGGTCAACGCCAGCGACAGCGAGGCCCGCCGGATCGCCTGCGCCGGGTTCGCGATCCGCGAGCTGTCGCCGATCCCGGCGAGCTGGCGTGCCGAGGCCGCGCTGCCGGACTGGCTCGAGACCGGCGGCGTACCCGGGATCGACGGCATCGACACCCGCGCGCTGACCCGCTGTCTGCGCGACGGCGGCGCGATGCGCGGCGCGATCACGCCGCACGTCGGCGAGGGCGAGGTCGAGGCGGTGCTCGAGCGGGTGCGCGCGTCGCCGAAGATGGACGGGCTCGATCTGGTGCCGCGGGTGACCTGCGCCGAGCGCTACGAGTGGACCGAGCCGACGTGGCGCGCCGACGACGACGGCCGCGCCATCCCGCCGCCGCCGATCACGCACCACGTGGTCGCCTACGACTTCGGGATCAAGAACAACATCCTGCGCCAGCTGCGCGCGGTCGGCTGCCGGGTCACCGTGGTGCCCGCGACCACGCCGGCGCGGGCCGCGCTCGCGCTCGGCGCCGACGGGTTCTTCCTGTCCAACGGCCCCGGCGATCCGGCGGTGGTCAGCTACGGGATCGCGGCGGTGCGCGAGCTGTGCGCGAGCGGCAAGCCGGTGTTCGGGATCTGCCTGGGCCACCAGATCCTGGGCCTGGCGCTCGGCGGCCGGACCCAGAAGCTGTTGTTCGGCCACCACGGCGGCAACCACCCGGTGCTCGATCGGACCACCGGCAAGGTCGAGATCACGTCGCAGAACCACGGCTTCGTGGTCGATCCCCAGTCGCTGCCGTCGGGCGTGCAGCTCACCCACGAGAACCTGTTCGATCACTCCAACGAGGGCATCGCGGTCGAGGGCAAGCCGATCTTCAGCGTCCAGTACCATCCGGAGGCCAGCCCGGGCCCGCACGACGCCAGCTACCTGTTCGCGCGGTTTCGCGACCACCTCCGCAAGGCGACATGACCACGGCCGCGCTGCTCGACGAGGTGATCGAGACGCTGTACGCCCGCCACACCACCGACCCGGACGCGGCCTCCGCCGCGCGCCGCGAGTACGAGGACGGGCGCGGCAAGGTCCACCAGGACGACGAGCTGTGGGAGCCGTGGAGCGCCGCGTTCGTCGAGTGGTACGTGGTCGAGCGGGTCGCGCCCGGCGAGCGCCATCCCCCGGCGGCGCAGACCTACCGCGAGCTCGCGGCCGCCGATGATCCCAAGGCCGCCGTGGTGCGCGCGCTGGTGACCTCGCAGCGCAGCCTGTTCGAGATCCGCGCCATGGCGAGGGGCCGGATCGAGCTGATCGATCTGCTCGGCGGCGCGGTGTTCCACGTCGACGAGCAGCGCGCGCTGCACGGGGTCGAGGTGGGCGACGTCGCCGAGCTCCGCCTGGTCGGGCTCGCCGGCGAGATCCAGTTCGGCCGGACCTTCATCTATCACCCCAAGGCGGCGCGCGCGGCGATCGTCGACCGGGCGCGCGCGATGCGGGCCGGCGGCAGCACCCGGCGCGAGGTGATCGACCACATCGCGCAGCTCCGGGTCCAGGTCACCCGGTACCGCCACATGCCGGTCGCGCGGGTCTACGAGCTGGGCACGCGGATCATGGGATGACGGTCGCGCGCGGGCTCGGGCCGGTGGCGGTCGCGCTGGCGTGCGCGAGCGCCGCGGGGCCCGCGCAGGCCGACATGCCGCGCGACACGCCGACCGCGATCGACGTCGATCGCGACGCCGCGTTCGACGGCGGCGAGCCGGTCGATGCCTGGGGCGCATCGCTCGCGCTGGGCTGGCTCGACCGGCCGATCGAGCTGCCGGCGGGCACATTCGGCGGCGGCTCGCCGGCGAGCCGGCCGGTGCGGCGGCGCGAGACCCTGGCGCTGGGCGGCGCGCTCGCCGTCGGCGACAGCGTGGTGATCGACCTGGTGCTGCGGGCGTCGCACCAGGTCGGCGATCGGCTGACCGCGGGCGGCAACCCCGCCGGCCTGGCGCGCCACGTGCTGCACGACCTGCGGCTCGGCGGGCGGATCCGGATCGTCGGCGACGACGACCGCGCCGCGCTGCTCCGCGCCGAGCTCACCCTGCCGACCGGCGACGACGCCGAGTTCGCCGGCGACGCGGCGTGGACCGCGGCGTGGAGCCTGATCGGCCGCGCCACGCTGGCGCGCGGCATCGTGGTGGCCGCGAACGCCGGGATCCGGCTGCACGGCGCCGAGGTCGCGGTCGGCGACCGGCTGATCGGCGACGAGCTGTTCGCCGCCGCCGGCGGCGCGGTGCCGCTGCCGGCCCTGGGGCTCGCCGCCGCCGAGCGCGTGGCGCTGACCGCGGAGCTGCGCGCGGCGCTGGGCGACCACGTCGGCGACACCTCGGGGCCAAACCCCGTGGAGGCGCGGATCGGCGCGCTCGGGCACGTGCTGCCCGAGCTGACGATCGGCGGACACGTCGGGGTCGGGCTCGACGATCAGATCGGCGCGCCGCGGATCCGCGCGCTGGTCGAGGTCGCGTGGACGCCGCGCGTGCCGCGGCCGCCGCCGGGCGCCGCGCCGCCGCCGGACCTCGGCGACGACGACGAGCCGTGACCCCGGGGATCGATCGCCCAGCGCGTCGGCCGGAGCCGGCAGGGCGGCTACTTGATCTCCAGCATGATCGGACCGGCCACGAGCGTGCCGCTCCACCAGTCGCCCTGCTTGGCGGTCAGCGAGCTGTACGAGGCCGTGACCTGATACTTGCCTGCGGCGAGCTTCTCGACCGGGATCGGGGCGGCGAAGTGCCCGCCGGGCGCGAGGGTCTCGAAGTTCTCCTCGCGATCGAGCCGGATCGGCCCCGCGAAGTCGCGTACCTCTTTGACCTCACCGGTCGGCCCGGCCTCGGTCATGCGCTGGAGCTTGAGCGTGATGCCCCGCGCGATGATGCGCTGCGGCTGCCGGCCGCGGTTCTGGAGGAACGCGTTGACCACCTCGCCGCGGGGCTCGAGACCGAGCACCATCGTGCTGGTGGGCTGGCCCCAGGTGGTCGCCTCGGACGGATGACGCATGTAGCTACAGCCGGCCACGGCCACGGCGGCAACGAGCGCGAGGAGTCGCATACGCCATCCTACGTCGCGATCGCCGCCGGCTGTCAATCGCCGCGCTACTCGAGCGTGCCGCTCTCGGCGAGCTTGCCGATCTCGCGGAACTCCATGCGGATCGCGCGCTCGAGGTGCGCGTGGGTCAAGGAGCTGCCCTCCTCGGCGGCGAGGAACGCGGCGCGCAGGGCCGCGTTGCGGATGTAGCCGCCCGACAGCCGGAACCGCTGCGAGAGCCCCGCGAAGTCGATCTTGCCCTCGATCGGGACCTCGGGCGGCAGCAGCGAGCGCCACAGCTGCTCGCGCATCTCCTCGTCGGGGAACGGGAACGTCACGCGGTAGGTCAGCCGGCGCTTGAACGCCGGATCGATCGCGTTGCCGAAGTTGGTGGTGAGGATCGCGATGCCCTCGAAGCTGTCGAGCCGCTGCAGGAGATAGTTGACCTCCATGTTGGCGTAGCGATCGACCGAGGTCTTGACCTCGGTGCGCTTGGCGAACAGCGAGTCGGCCTCGTCGAACAACAGCATGACCTGGCCGTCCTCGGCGGCGTCGAACAGCGAGCCCAGGTTCTTCTCGGTCTCGCCGATCCACTTCGACGTGATCCGCGAGACGTCGACCCGGTAGAGCTCGAGGCCGAGATCGCGGGCGATCACGCCGGCGACCATGGTCTTGCCGGTGCCGGGGCTGCCGGAGAACAGCGCGGTGATGCCGCGCGACGTGGTCATCGCGCGATCGAAGCCCCAGCGCTCGTAGACGATCTTGCGGTGGCGGACGCGGGCGGTGAGCTCGAGCAGCGAGTCGGTGATGTCCTCGGGCAGGACGATGTCGGCCCAGCTCGCGAGCCGGGTGACCCGGTTGGCGGTGGTGCCGAGCCGGTTCTCGAGGTGCTGGCGCACGGCGTCGTCGAGCTCGCGCATCCACGCGGTCGGCTCGCTCGGCGGATCGGGGCGCCGCACGACCTCGATGCAGACCTGCTCGATGATGCCGGGGCCGACCCGGTAGCGCGCGGCGAGCTCGCTGGCGTCGGGCAGCTCGATGTGGTGGCGCGCGAGCGCCGCCGCCCACGACTCGCCGCGCTCGCGCTCGTTGCGCACCGGGATGTCGAGCAAGAGGTAGCCGGGCTCGAGCGGGATCTGGGCCTCGGCCGGCAGCCGCAGCGCGAGCGGCCCGGGGTGATCGCGCAGCACGGCGGCGAGCTGGATCTTGGTGTCGGGGTGGTCGGCGCCGAACAGCTCGATCCCGTCGATGCAGGGCAGGAGGCCGCGCAGCTTGGCGCGGCGCAGCGCGGTCTCGACCATCTGGGGGAGCAGGCCCGGATCGCGCGGCATCGTCGTCGGGTCGATCACGCCGAGCGCGCGGCCGGCGCGGGCGGCGAGCGACGCGAGCAGGGTGTGGCGGCCGCAGCCGGTCCGGCCGCGCAGCACCAGGCGCGCCGGCTCGCCGGGCCGCGCGGCCGCGAGGTAGCGCAGCGCCCTGACGATCGCCGGCCGCGGCAGGTGGAGCTCGGCGAGCTCGCGATCGGCGCGGCGCATCGCGAGGTGCGGATCGGGCTCGCCGTCGAGATCGAAGTTCGCGACGTAGCGCACGACCAGCGGATCGACGGTCAGCGCGGCGAACGGCCGCTCGCCGCCGGCGACCTGGACCAGGCCGAACCGGCGCAGCGGGCGATCGCCGTCGAGCTCGCGGGTCAGCGCCGCGGCGTCGCCGCCGACCAGCTGGCCGAGCAGCTGGCCGATCAGGTGCTCGTCGACCAGCGGCCGGCCGGGGTCGTTGGCGAGGATGCCGTAGAGCCGCGCGAGCTCGCCGCGCAGCCGCGGCGCGAGGATCGCGAACAGGATCGCGACCGCGGTCGGGGTCAGGTCGCAGTCGATCGCGAGCACGTCGAGCGGCGTGAGGTGCGTGCCGCGCGCGCGATCCGCGCCGACCACCAGCTCCTCGATCGTGCGCAGCCGGACGATCGCGCTGACCAGCTCGTCGGGCTGGCGCCCGCTCGCGATCCTGAGCAGGCCGCCGACCTCGTCGGCGAACGGCGGCCGGTGCGGATCGGACTTGGAGATCCGGCCGGTGTCCCAGGCATCCGCGATCGCCGCGGCGGCGAGCGCGCCCATCAGCTGAAGCCGGAGCTCGACGGCGTGGGCGATCTGCTCGGCGGTGGCGGTCGACGTGGCGATCACCGGATCGAGCCGGATCAGCGCATCGTCCGGCAGCGCCTCGAGCGCGTCGGCGGCCGGCACCGGCGCGCCGGGCGGCTCGGGCGCATCGCCGGAGTGCGCGCCGTTGGTCGCGGCCGCCGGATCACCGCCGTCGCCGGGCGCGTTCGCGGCCTCGGGCGCGTCGCCGGCCGGGACCGCCGAGGCCGCGGCGTCCGCGGCCGCCGCCATCGCCGGTGACACCGCGAGCGCGTCGACCCCGACGAGCTCGAGGCCCTCGCCGGTGACCAGCGCGATCCGCTGCAGGCTGTCGTCGACCGCGAACTGCAGCGTGCCCTCGGGGAGGATCAGATCGCGGACCCAGCGGCCGAACCGCAGGTCGATCACGCTCAGCCGATCGCCGGTGCGCGCGAGCGCGAGCCCGCGGCGCGCCGCGATCACGAGCTGGGTCACCGAGGGCAGCCGGAGCTGGGTGTTCTGCGCGCCGTCGGCGACCTGCGCGACGCTCAGCCGGACCTCCTGGCCGTCGGGAACGGCGGCGCCCGAGCGCTGCTGCACGAGCACGAACAGCCGCCCGTCGAGCAGGAGCTGCGCGTCGAGCGGCCGCGCGCCCGGCTCGCCGACCTGGGTGCGCCACGCCTCGCCGATGGTGCTGCGCCACAGCCGGAGCTGGCCGCTCTGCCACAACAGCCAGCGGTTCTCGGCGATCGGCAGGATCAGCTCGCCGCCGGGGCCGGGGGTCTCGACGCGCGCGGGCGAGATCCGCAGCATCACCGGCCTGGCGCCGTGCCAGACCGGCATGTGCGGCGCCGTGGCCGACTGGAGCACGCGACCGCCGGGCTCGAGGTGATCCATCGCCTCGCTGCCGAGCACGCTCCCGTCCTGGACCGACAGCCGGGTCAGTCGACCCGGGAGCAGCGCCCAGAGCTCCTCGCCGACCGGGGCGACGTCCAGGATGCCTTCGAGCGTCGTTCGCACCCGGAGATCTCCGGACGGCTCGTACATGGTGACGCCGGCCACATCGGCGACGAGCAGGTGCCCGCCCGGGCCGAAGAACCGCAAGATCCGCCTCCGTCGCGTGTCGAGCACGAGCGGGGGCATCGTATCAGGCCCGTGCGCGCCGCGGATCCGAGACGTAACCGATCGAGATCATTGTGGCAGGTGACGGAGTGTGCACAGGCACGCTGCGTCGATCCGGCAGGAAAGAAATGGCAGGTCTTGCCAGTATCATCGGACGCCGCCGTCCCACCAACTGTCGGCCGGTAGCGCATCTCCATGGGCCTTGACCGCGAACATCGCCTCGACACCGAGCTGAACCGCCTCCTCGACGATCTCGCCCGGCCGCCGGACGAGGCCACCGTCGATGTTCCGGGCAAGCGCACCCGGGTCGAGCAGCTGATCGACCAGCTGTCGGCGCAGCAGCGCACGCAGCCCGCGGCGGCGGTCCCGGGGCGGCGCACGCTGGTCGAGCGCCTGCTGTCGGCGGCGACCCGCCTCAGCTTCGACGACTTCCGCGTGGCGGCGCTCAAGGACGTGCTGCGATCGCTGGGCAAGCGGCGCAAGCTCGCCGCGGCCACCGTCGCCGCGGCCGACCGCAACGTCGCGCGTCGCGCGACCCCGCCAGGGCGCGCGCCCGGGGCGCCGGCCGATGCCGGTGGCCAGGCGATGTGGCAGGCCGCCGAGCGCCGCGCCGTGACGCTGTACCGCCGCGCGTTCGACGCCGGCGAGGTCTCGCCCGAGGATCCGGCGGTCGAGGCCGCGCTCGCGCGCGCCGGCAGCGGCGCACCGCTGCCCGCCGCGGTCCGGCGCAGGATGGAGGAGGAGCTCGGCGTTTCGCTCGCCCGCGTCCGGATCCACAGCGACGCCGTGGCGGCCCAGGCCGCGCGCGCGGTGCGCGCCGAGGCGTTCACCGTGGGCGAGGACCTCTTCTTCGCCGACGGCGCATACGCGCCCGAGTCGCGCGCGGGTCAGAAGCTCATCGCCCACGAGCTGACCCACGTGGTGCAGAGCTGGCAGGGGCGGAGCGACGCCGCGGGCGGCGGCGAGCCGCGGGTCAGCCGGCCCGGTGAATCGCTCGAGCGCGAGGCCGACGCGGTCGCCGAGCGGATCGATGGCGGCGAACCGGCGCGGCCCGCCGCGAAGCCGGGCAAGCCGAGGCGCGCCGCGAAGCCGATCGCCGAGCCCGCCGCGCCGGCCGCGGGCGCGCGCACGCTGCAGCGCAAGGCCAGCGACCAGCGTCCGGACGCACGGAGCAGCGATCCCACGACGATCCAGCCGACGATCCAGCGCGCGATCAAGCGCGTCCCGACCGCGGCCTCGCACACCGGCGGCAGCGCGCGCGGCGCGTTCCAGGGCCACCTCAAGCAGCAGGCCGACGCGACCGCCGCCAAGCTCGGGACCCTCAAGTCCACCGTCCACGACGCCAAGCACACCAAGGTCGGCGGCAAGTCCAAGGAGCACGGCCGGCAGCTCAAGAAGAAGGCCGAGGACCACAAGCACCACGCCGACCACGCGCAGAACCACCACCACGCCGCCGCCGAGGACGCCAGGCGGGCGAAGCACGGCGGCCACGACGACCAGCACGCCCCCGAGAAGGTCGATCCGCACTCGCCGATCCAGTTCAAGAAGATCGCCGACTGGAGCAAGTACATGCCCCAGGCGATGCCGGATCAGGACGAGCGCGAGCGCGCGCGGATCCAGAAGCTGGTCAAGCGCAAGGTCGACGGCGAGCGCGCCGAGGCGCAGCAGGCGCTCGCCAAGCTCCACGCCGCGCAGATCAAGCAGGCCGCCGCCGTCCGCGCGATGAAGCCGGCGCTGCAAGGCCAGGTCGCCGCCGCACAGAGCGCCGCGCTCGGCAAGGTCGCCGCGTCGGAGGCCAGCCAGGCCGCCGCGGTCGCCGGCGCGTTCTCGTCCGCACAGGCCCGGGTCAACGGCGCCGCCGGCGCCGCCAAGGCCCAGGTCAACGCCGCGT
>Ga0307515_10002367_pt1 | contig 41166 bp, 35 predicted proteins | sample 17_EM_MG_FD_194513 | JGI IMG/M metagenome (GOLD analysis project Ga0307515, IMG submission 194513) | Populus trichocarpa ectomycorrhiza microbial communities from riparian zone in the Pacific Northwest, United States - 17_EM | ecosystem: Host-associated > Plants > Roots > Unclassified | place... | reverse complement strand
ATCGGAAAAAGAAGTGATATGAAATGCTGGTGGTGTGGGCATGAATATCAGACAAGAGACCACCTTTTTAAGTGGTGTAAAAGATGGAAACGAGAACAAAAAAGGCTTTGGGTGGACGGGCAAGAGGGGGAGGATGGGTATGAGGGCGTTGAAAAGGTGTTTAAAAAGCCGAAGATTTCATTGCCAATGTCTCTCGTTTTTGCAGAAGAAAAGTGTTCGCGGGCTCTGATGGATTTGTTATCTTGTACAGATGTCGGCAGAATTAGCGGAGTGGCGGAGGAGGCGGAGAACTCAGATCACGGGGAGTCGAGTGATGGGGGGGTGTAAAAGTTGATGTTGTTTTTTGGCGGTTTTCTTTTGTGTTAGGGAGAAGAGGACTCGCGACTTTGCTTTTGTTTCTTTATGTTACGGAAGAAGCGGGGAGGATATATGTACGGGATATGCCATGGCCGCCAGCGGCCGAATGCAATATGATTACAAACAAACAAACAAATCTTAAAATTTACTTCTGCACTCACAATTTATTGAAAAGGATCGGGATCCGAGGACTGAAACTGTTATGTGACCCATTCCCTTTGGCGATGTCCTGACAACATTCCCTATATTTCCTTGCGTCGCACAACTGTTCCCAAAGGTCAGCACATACTCTAGTCGTTTAGTGTGCAATACCTACTCATCTGCAACGCTGTAGTAAAGGGGCGATGTACGGGTTGTGGGTTTTCAATTTCTCGAGATGGCGTGTGTTGTCCCATTGAACTGGCACGACATCACTGTAAAGATACTAACCGATCTTGAATTCTCGCCTGGAAATGTCAAAATGCTAATACACCCATACAACTGCATATATATAGTATACTGGGTTTTGCAGCTACAACATCAGATGTAATTTGTAACTTTGGATTGTGAGGAGCGGTGCGAAGAGTCAGATCAGGACAAAATGGAGTGGTTTCCGTTCCCCAAACTTGTCTTTGCAATCTCGAACTAGTATCATGAAAACTGTACGGCCCCGTACCCGTAGGTACATAGTCCAAGAAAGTTTTACCCTAGACTCAAACAGTCCAATGTGCCCCGAAAGTTGTAGTCCGGTCTGCGGCAGAGTCTTGCCCGGACGGGACTGACTATTGAAATGCCTATTTTGGCCTTATCGTGAAGTCTGGGTTAAGGTGGCGGATGCCAGTGGTCCTTATAGACTAGCCGGCCTACGTGGCGAGGTTGGTGACCGCTCTGAGAGTGTAGGCTGCCAACAATCGGAGTTACGGCTCACAATCAGTGCTTGGAAGTGGTCTCTCATTTGATGAGCACAGGCTCGCGCTAATCTACTACAACGATTGATGGGTTTTACGTGTTAGTACGTGAGACCTGTTGCAACATAGAGAGGAGAACCGTGTGCATGTGTTCTATAGTAAAGAGAGAAGGGAAAGGTGAGACTCGAGATAGATAGTACAAGTAAGTAGTGACAGTTGTGTGGTCTTTGCCACCCTTGCACTAGAAATGCAACAAGATCTGTTGCGATATGAAGAGGAAAAACGTAGACTGTGATAGAGAGAAGAGAGAAGGAGAAAGACCCAGCATATATACAGAGAACCTGGGAAGAAACTTCCTTTACCGTCCTTTGCTACCCACTACTCGCCACTCGCCACTGAGATATTCAACTATTCAAAATAGAGATAGAGAAGCTTGATTGTGTACTATCTAAGAGGGCCACGAGGCCATATATATATGGTCATACAAGTGCGAATGCGTACGTACGCATCTATGTATAGATCCGGCTGAATACCATCGCCGAGACAGCATCTTCCAGCCTCCCATACGAGCCATCATCTCGGGCCATAAGAAGGCAGAGATCTACTTATGCAACATCAATATTGCATATACAGGTCTCAGCCAGAGATGAGCCTCGTATGGCCGGAGACGGTGTCGTGTATGGCCGGAGATGATGATGTCTTGTATGGCTGGAGACGGTGATGTCTCGTATGGCCGGAGAAGACAGTTGACTCTGATACGGGCCGATGGCATTCAGCCGTACTTGTACTCTCATATATAGGCCTTGTGACCCTCTTAGATAAGATACAATTAAGCTTCTCTATCTCTCTACTTTGAACAATTAACTGTTACTATATGATCTGAAGGGAAGTCGCCGATACTGAGATCGCCGAATTGACTCACAGTCGTAGACTCATCCACAAGTTTTCACTCGCCACCGCCACTGGTATTTGCAATCATGAGCTTCCATGGACTTCCATGGTGTTCCAGGCTTTCATGTATATAAGGACAGAGCTTGTCCTTAGATAGTAGAATAGACTTCATCCGCTTCACATTCGTAACATTAACTATTGCATATACAGGTCTCAGCCGGAGATGAGTCTCGTATGGCCGGAGACGGAGGTGTCTTGTATGGCCGGAGACGGAGATGTCTCGTATGGCCGGAGACGGAGATGTCTTGTATGGCCGGAGATGACTGTTGACTCTGATACGGGCTGATGGCATTCAGCCGTACTTGCACTTTCATATATATTGGCCTTGTGGCCCTCTTAGATAGAATCAATCAAGCTTCTCTAGCATCACTATTTCAACATTAACAAGATCTAGGTGATCGTGTGATATTTGGTGACGCATGTATAAACTCCCGAAATATTACAAGCTGCTGCTAGTGACATAATTCTGTGGTCTTGCTAGCTCTTTGCTTTAACTTTAATCACTCCGTTCTGTATCACATGGGCTTCTGGACGTAACTTCTTCATTGTTGATCAAACTGACGTCTTCCCGGAGTTTGGGACACGGGTCTTGGCTTTCATGGATAGGGTTGATCCTTAGAGTTCTCCGTTGGAATGCAGAGGGGTTCTGTGGGGTGATGAACACTAATTTTTTGGGTCCGGAGGTGAGCTTGAATTCGCTCCTACGTAACATGCGCATAACGTACCCTCACAAGCACGGCTGGAGCGGCTGCAATGCATTCAGCCTTCCCAGCCACCGGACGTCCGAAATGCGTTGGGATTCGTGACTTAAGAACCTTTATACTCCGGTTCGGTATCTTTGACGCTACTATTACAGATACTCGATATCGTCGAGGTCTAGAGGCCAAAAGATACCTCATTACTCGTAGATGATTTCCACTAACTAAAGACAGCCTTGACTAGCTCTCGTTTACACGCACTAGCTTCTTTAGTAGGTGTGGTAAATGATTCTTTCGGAACTCTTGTAACTGTTATTTATACCTTCTTGCTGGCGTTTGGGGGTAGGCCATACCAACCATATTCCGCTGGAATTTTTTGGCACTCGGACATTGCAAGATATGGAGATCCCTCGGTGTGTGTAATGTCCCGCCCCACTCTCTCCATGCCCTTTTCTGTTCATCTGAAAGTTCGGAATATCGCTTGCAAGGATATCCATAAGTTGCCAGAGAAGGAGTGCGAAACTCGTGCAAATTCCCAACTCGAACGTTTTGTGTTGTAAGAACTCCTGAAGTACACAGTACGTCTGACTGTGGTGTCGCTTAATTATACTTTCTGAGCGGAGACGCTAAAGTATACAGCGCTTATCACTAGCTCGCTTAATTGACTGCATGCGCCGATTATCACCATCGGTACATATTACGGGCGGAGGTGGTGGGGAATGTTTGAAGCGACTTACCTTGTGGAAGATTTATCTCCCACCCAAACCCTAACTTCATTAATTCGGTGGCGGCACAAGAAGTCGAGCCATCTTGCCACCGCCTTCTGCACGGGTACCACGAAAAGTGCGGGATGGAATCCACGTTTTTCGAAGCATACCCCCCTGTTGCTCGATACAGTCCGTGCCGACGCCCGACTCCTCAAATCACAATCTAGCGCGTTTTGCTCGGCACCAATCACGGCACTAGCCATGCGCACCTTCCTACCGCATCACCGGCCAAAGAAACATGCCGGTGACTTACGTTGTTTATATTCTAACCCCACTGTTTGGCCGGTTCTATTCGGGAAGCCGTACGCATGAGCCAGTTATGTCTCGCTCCGGTGCTTCGGAGCGCCGGAAGTGGCTAGGGCGTTGTTTGTGCCTCACTCGTGCCGTTTGCCGCTCATATAGCCAAGACGGCTGTGCTCTATATGTTCTCTTCCCGCCCCCGCTCTTCCGAGCCCCACAGACGCGTTCCAGCTCACGGAACAGAGTCTACCTAAACACTCTACAAATCTCTCGCCTCGCTTCCCGCAGCCACAATGGCGAAGAATAAGGTACCACAGCCATACCGTCCCGCGATCCCGCTAACCACTCGGCAGGGAAAGCAAAAGCAGAAGCAACTTCAACGCCAGCAGGCTCACCGCGAGCCATCTCGCGCCGATACACTGCTGGTTGTCGATAACTTCATTGTGGGTTTGCTTCTTCTTTCTTTCAGGAACTGGTTACTGACGAGATAGTTTGTCCCGTTTGTGGTTAAGCGTACGCGGGTGCAGAAGGCTACGGATTGGGTTCTGGGACATGTTCTCAAGTTGTTTGCGGGGGTTGTTGTGGTATGTACCTTACTCTGGAAAAGTAATGCTGCTGCTTATTGTTGTAAGGTTTGGGGTGTCTATTACGCTTTTTGGCGGGGCTCTTAGGTTCTCCGACAGGGCGCGGCGGATGTATAGCTGCAACTCGGGCTGCAACTCGGGCTGTTCGTTGCATAAATCGCTAGGTAGTCTAAGCCAGGGAGACGGTTGAAGTAAATCATGCTCAAGATTTATGGCTTCTTTGATAACACCACCAATGCTTCCAATGCTTAGGTTATATGGCTATTGAACTTTGCAGAAAGAAATCTAAACTGGAAGAAGTTGAAATACAGATGGTACAATAACTATGTATATGACATCAATAGTTCTGGCAAATTAAGCGAGATGGTTAAACAATACCACTATACCCAGAAGAGGAAGATACGAACCAGTATGATACTGGGAGATCTGTGGCAGCACCATCCAGAACTCCTGGAAAGTCTAGGGGATTCTAATGGACGTGAGAAGTGGCTGCGATTAACCACAATTGCCAGCCAAAGATCCAGACAATCTGATTTGGCAAAGTGATGTCTTAACCATGCATAAATTAACCACCTTATCTGGTTAAGGTGGAAGTCAAAGGCCAACTGGTGGTATATGTCCAGAGACTTTCAGGATGCTAAAAATTGACGCCCAACTCCTCAAATCACAATTTAGCACGTTGTGCTCGGCACCAACTACGGCACTAGCTATGTGCACCTTCCTACCGCATCACCGGCCAAACACACATGCCGATGACTTACGTTGTTTATGCTCCAATCCCACTGTTTGGCCGGTTTTATTCGGGAAGCCGTACGCATGAGCCAGTTATGTCTGGTTCCCGTGTTTCGGAGCACCGGAAGTGGCTAGGGCGTTGTTTGGCCCCACTCGTACCGTTTGCCACTCATATAGCCAAGACGGCTGCGATTTATATTATGTTCTCTTCCCGCCCCCGCTCTTCGGAGCCTCCACAGACGCGTTCCAGTTCACAGAACCGAGTCTACCTAATAGTTACCAATTCCCGTCTCCCCGCCGCCACAATGCCGAAGAAGAGGGTACTACAAGCAAACAGACTGTTCCGACCACTCCGCTAACCACTTCCAGAGGAACCAAAAGAAAAAGCAAGTTCAAGCCCTGAAGCCTTACCGGGAGCCGCCGCCCCGCGTGCATACTTTGCTTGTCGTCCGTGGCGTCGATAGAACGCTGGTTGTCGACATCTATAGATTCATTGTAAGCTGCGTGCTTCTTCTTTGGAACTATTGCTGACTGTATGCGTAGTTTGTCTTGGCTGCGCTGAAGCCCGAGACGGAGCTGACGAACACGGATCCGGGCCCGGGAGTGGCTCTATTGTTTGCGTTCGCCCTAGTGGTATGTTACTTGCGAATGCCAAACTGGTGGCTCACTGTCGTAGGCTGCGGTTGTCTTTGCTATCTTTCAAAGCACCTCCGGACAAGGCGTGGGGACTGTACAGCAGCAACAAGACGGGCTGTTTTTTGCATAAATTGCTAGGAAGTCTAGGTCTGAGAGACGGTTGAAGTATATTTACAAATGCCTGCACTAGGTGCATACGACTTGCGACGGCCGTTGTTACTACTTTTCTTTAGTTTGTTCTGTTGCTCTTGTTTGCGTTTCCTTTACACGCTCTTTGGATATTTCTTTGCATATGTTCTATGCTTTCTCTCGCCACTTGGAGCAGCAGAGATGATATCATGATTGTGCCGCCGGGGAGTTGCAGGTTGGCTTGAGGCTGTGGGTTGGCTCAGCATGTGGCTGTAGGATTGGATTGGTCAGTTGAAAACTTGGTGATGTATTTTACCCGCTATTATTACAGTTGGGTGTCTTTCAGGTTTTATTTGGCTGAGTGGAGCAGTCAAAAGACTGCCGTACAGTTCTATGCCCTGTCCGGAGAAGCCCGGGCGGAGGTCGGTGCAAGAATTGACAGGCGCAGAACATGCGAGTGCAAGACGGAACTTGGGATTGATTGGTGAAGTTGCTAGTGAGGTCTAGCGATTGGAGTATTAGGTGGACGAGATGTGTGTAGAGAGCTTATCCTGTTAATTGTACTGTGCCGGACAGAATGTATATATGTAACGTCCAAATGCCGTGCTTAGTCCGAAAATGTCACTAAATTTACTGTCGCGGCTGTACTATAATTGAACCACAGGGTTGTGTCCTGAAACCCCCGTCCTCCACGTGGTCGTAAATTACTAATAGTTTAGCCGGCAAAGCAAATCGGTAGATGGCTAGCCAGATAGAGACAGCTAACTAGATTGGCGAAGGGCTAGGGCTTTGATTCTAAAATCAACTTCCGTGCTCCCACACCGGGGTTGCCTACTTACCTAAGTATCCAGCAGAATCCTTAAGGGAACCAAATACCAGATACTGTATGGAAAATTCGTATGTACAGTAGTTCATTTCACACGGCGGAGGGTATGTTTTCATAGACTGGAATGGGGAAGAGGGGGAGTAAGTGAGGTTGCTGGTAGAGGGGTAGTTGATTGAGAGTACGATTTTTGCGGGGGGCCGAAGAGGTCATTGTGAGTGGGTTTGTGAAGATCAAGTCGATTATGCCGACGAGGTCTTGGCCGTTTGGTGGATCTGGAGAGTAGACGGTTGGGGTAAGAGTACGCATGAAAGCGGAAATTAGATATCTCGCTGACACTATTGTTGAATTATTATGTTTTCTTCCGGAAAGCTCGCGCTTTTACGTTGAAACTGGTCATGAGTTTCATCTACTTTGACATCATGAGTCCCGAAAGTAGGTTGTCTGAACTGGAATGAAGAACAGCTCTTGTGTCTATGAACGTTAAGCTTGGAGTCTACTTTTTCGGTGGGGACCAAGAGAGTGTAACTTCGTAAGGCGTCATCAGAGGTTACCGGTGAGGTCGCAAAGTTCCCCAATCGGCAATGGGAGGCGGCAGGCCGCGCGAACAACTGGGGGGAGGGTCGGTAATTCTTTTCAAGTATGCTTAATTCGTAGTGTGATTTTCTATGATGTACATACTTAAGTTTGTACTATTATTGGAAATTTAAGCTTTTGTGAGTTGCAGCAGCTAATATTATTGGCCCGCTTACCCTCTAGGATATGGATGCGCTAACTTATAGAAGTATGTAACGGCTCACTTAAACAAAAAGAGCACAGATAGAGAATTTCGAACTTCGGGAATGGCAGTCATTCAGCTTTATACAACTCAATCCCCAACCAACTTGTTGTCCTCCGCCGCACAGACGTAAGCCATCACATCTGCTCACTCATTATATCGCGGTGAGGTTTTGTGGACGTAGGAAGAAATCCTATCTTCCGCAGCGGTGATGTGTGCTGCAAAGGACTAAAAACCGCTAAGCACGGTAGACGGGATTTGGTTGGTGACCGGTACCGGCAAACGGAAGGCCGTGATTATTCAATGTTGAATGTCAGTCACAACATTAAATTCCGTTAGTTAGTTTGTAGTAGTTTGTATAGCACATGTTGATGGAGTGCGTTGATTGTAGGTACAAGAGAGAAGGACAAAGGTGCGTCTTAAGTATGAAGAACATCAGGGCGAGCATCGTGTGAAGTCTAAAAGGACAGTCATTGTGTGAAGTCTAAAGAGGCAGTCACGACCATGAACTTTAGGGCTTCCAGTAACAGCACATTCCATTTCTACGTGGGATATTCACATACCCCCAAGGTCATTAGTGTACCAAGCATCCCATATGCAGCCGAAACAGCAGCGTGGCCCATCTGACCGATACTTCGCATCATGTGATCAGAACAGACTGGGAATTCGCTCTCTAGTCATGATGTGATGACCGAGAGAGCGTGGTGAGCAAGCAAGCATGATGCATGGACGGTATGTAGCACACAAACTCAGCCGTTACCTGGGCCTTTGCCGATCTAGTAAGTGTCCAACCACTCTGGTGCTTTCTCTACTACCTCTCCCAAATAGTAATCCGTGCGCTTATATGGTAGGTATATTGGAACTTACACGGTATAATAGAGAGACTGAATAACCCTAATCCATCAATCTGCTTGCGAGTGACCCGGAGTGATTAAACTCCGCGTGGACTCCTACGCCCGTCACTGCACCACGGTGTTAGAATATCATCGATACTGAATACATGGTTAAAGAAAATAAGTGTTATAACTTTGGGGGACATTAATTTGCCAGACAGAGTATAGATAGAGATCTGAGATGCAGACGCCGTTACTTGCTTTTCTCTCTTGCAAAACTCAGCAAAAGTAAACTTGTATCTTTTCTTCTTTTTAGCATATGCATATCAAAGCCTTTCCACAGGTCGAGTATCAGTCACATTTAAAAACAAAGCACTGCCCTTCTGACTCAAAATCGTGTTACGCAAGCTTCAGGCAGCTGCGAAAACTTAATCTATCCCACATCCTCTGATTGGTTTCGGTCTAAGTTAACTGCACCTCAAAATGAAGCTCGCACCAGGCTCTGAGTTGGGATTGTATCGATTAGAACCTTATTTTCTTCGACCAAGAGAGTAAGCTAGAAATATACTCTACTCGCTTTCGGCTGGTGCTGCAACTACCCGCGGTTCTTCCTCCTTCGAACGTACCAACACCTCTTGTTTGCGTTCGAACATGCTGCTGTACCAGAGCCTAGCAAAATCCTGTAGCTTAGTATCTGTTTATTTCAATTGCGCCTGCCCTCCGCCAATCTCACATGCAGCTAACAATTGGTTCGTATTACAATGGATTGCCACAACCGATCCCACCAATAGAACTGCTCACTCACATGCCTCGTCGTGGGGTGTCGCAGCTAAAGCTTTTTTTCTCCAGGCCAACGCATGGGCGCTGCCTTCTTCTCCTCCACTCCATTTCTACTTCAAACTGTCTTCTCTCATCCAGTATACGCCATCGCTATCTGATTAATCACCTTTTCAACTATTTGCGAAACGAAATGGATCCCCTCGGTGCAGCTGCTAGCGTTTTCGCAATCATTACCGCAGCTGTGCATTCAGCGAAAGTCATACACAAGATCCTCCGTGACATCAAAGATGGACCTAACTACATCTTGGAGCTCAGTACCAAAGTGAACGACTTACAAGGCATTCTGGCACAGTTACAAAATCTTAATCAATCAGGGAATGCCTTTGACCAACTGAAAAAGTCCATGGCTCCTTGTGCAGATGATCTTGCGATCTTTGAACGAAAGCTCGCGAAAATACGAAACATACCTGAGGGAAGATGGGCGAACATCCGCAGAGGTGTTAGGTTAATACTCAGAGAAGATGACTTTTTAAGTATGAATCGCAAAATCAGTCATTATATCGATATCCTGGGAGTGCAAGTGGGAATAGTCGGGACGTAAGTTCGGCGTTGAATGTTTTTTCCATTTTTTTATGGCTGCTCACATGTGGCAGCGGGGTGAATCTCGGTCATAGCGCAGTTCTTGACGTCTTGGAGACGAAGGTAGTCGAAATTGACAACCAGATAGTCCAGCAATCAGCAGTAGCGAACCGGCATTCCGAAAAGCTCTGCACGATTGAACGATGCTCTACAACTCACTTCAACCAAAGCCAGGCAATGCATCAGGGAACCCAACACGAAGTGCGCAAAGTTGCGGGCAGTGTAGAAGAGCTGGCAAATATGTCCACCAGCCAATTCAACGCCGTAATAGGATTGCTCCAACAGATTCATTATGTTCAGTCTACACACATCAACTCTCAAGGAGGCTGCTCCGATCATTCGCATTCTACATTAGCTCGAACCGTCAGGACCAGCAAGCAGAAACAATATGATATCTTGGGAGACACCGGCGATTCGGAGAATACCGAGGTTTCGGAATCTATCAACAGACTGTACAGACTCGCGAAAAATAAAGGAGCCACGTTCCATTCGATGGAAGCCCAGACAATTATTGGCGATCTAGAAAAAGTTCTAGAAATTGCATCTAGGGATACCGACCTCCGAATTCAGAGCGGTCATGGGAAACGAAAGCGTGAACATGCCGGATTTGACAGCGAGTGGGATGTTCACCATTTGAAAAGAACAAGGGGATTACTTGTCTCAGCATCAGCAATTAGTGTGAATCAAAATGGTGAGCTTTTTTGCGAAATTGTGCTGCTTCTGCTAATGATTCCCTAGAACAATTACGACTCACGTTACCCCCTGGATCCCGGTCTCGCAATCAATATACCTGTAAAACAACACATACGGACAGGTGGTCGCTTTCTATCTTGGTTCGACACAGGCGACTTCGAAAACAGATAGAAGAGCAGGTAGACCAAGAAAATGCAATATTTACCGGGACATTGACGATTACGCCAACTAGCCAGGAAGTTGTTCGTAAGCAAAGCCTCCGGTTAACAGCATCATTGCAACAGAAAGTTCAATACGACGGCTACTATTCTCTAAAGCCAACGCTGTCATTCTCAGCCGTACTCCCGGTTAATTCGGAGGTGTTTAAAATGGCGAAGGATGGTAATGTGGAAGGTCTAATGAAACTGCTGCAGGACGGAGAAGCATCCCTTAGCGATTGCGATACTGCAGGCCGGCAGTTGCTACATGTGAGTCTCCGTCCTGTTAGGAAGGAGGTTGTTACCCTTCTGATAGGTGACAGTATGCTTGTTTTGGATGCAAACCGACTATGTGCAAGTTCTTATTAGAAAAGGGTGCCGATCCTGATTATATTGCGATTCCTTATGACAGCATAAGACTTTGGTTTGTGTCGCTCCATGTATCATTTAAACAAACTTACGCACAGTTAACATTTGACTAGTGCACCCCTTATGCACAGCCTCGGGCATCAAGATGGAGGCGAGGAAACTTTGCAGGGCCAAAGGTTGCTTTTAGATGCTGGTGCTGATCCACTTCTCAGGGTTGGATCACATAAGAATGCGCTCGAAAATGCCCTGGTATTCGGCCCAAAAGTAGGTACACCTTGGCACATCCCATGTCTGTTCGTTCAAGCGCTAACAATACGCAAGGATTTTCTCCAACTGATCATCGAACGTGGCACTGCATTTTTCGATATAAACGAACCCGTTGATGAATGCAACCATTCTCCGTTGTTATACATGGCTTGGAGGATATTGGATGATGATGCCCTAATCGAGAACATGAACCTACTCATCAAGAACGGTGCTAATATCAATGCCACCAATACGCACGGCAACACCATACTTCACCTTTTCCTAGAAGATCCAGAACTCAGAGCGAGAAGCGACTACGAAATGAACCGTTGGCAAAGGATCCTGACATGTGTATTGAACTGCGCAATAGAAGCGGGATTTGATATGGCGGCGAAAAATCATGCCGGGTTTACCGCTTCTGATTATGCGTACCAGTGGTATATTGGAAAAGAGTGGGAAAAAGCACTAACTGTGTGTGGGCTTAATGCCGCTGAAGTCTGTGGGTGGCACTATCAAAACTATGTTGACACGGAGCTGGCAGGGGGAATGCACAGTTACTCTCCCGATTTTAAGTTCCCTGAACTGGGAGTACGGTGCGCGCCTAAAGGGTCGAGTGTTCACAGAAAGTATGAGCTTTGTGGGTCTTGTGAGCAGCATATACTTCGACGGGATTACCGTGAGCAGGATGGCGCGATCCAGTGGAGAGCCGCCCGTAGGGTCTGGAGGCCTACAAATCCCAATTCTGGAAAATTCGCTACTTGTTGAGATAGACTCGGGTCGCGATATATTGGAGGCTGGGTTTATCCTCAGGTCACGTCGCAGGATTTCAAATCCTGGAGGTTGTTTTTATTGTAGTTGGTCTTCGTCGCGGGTATTAAGTGGATTCTATCGGAAAGGCTCTAGTAGGGGGTCAAATTTGGGACAACAGAAGAGTTCTGTATATGGCAGAGTGGACAAAACAAGGACTAATGGGGACTATTCAAACAGGGATCGGGTATGAGATAGGAGCTTCTTAAGGGAAAGCAGGCATATATGAACGGTGTGTGCGTTTTTTTCTTTCTATTGACGTGACAATAAAGAATCCAATCGAGGCAGCTGAAGTACTACTTTCCGATTAGGCACCCTCGGAATATGTATGGAGCATGAAGCTTCCAGAAGCTTCAAGCTGTGAAATCCCATTGCCAGCAATCTTGCAAGCAAGGAAGATTGCATGAAAACCCTAACCCGGGGTTCATAGATGAGTGATACAACATGAAGAACGCGCACGTACACAGCCCGAACACAAGTCTGGAACCCTGATTCCGAGGTTGTACGACTCGGCTAATGTATTCATCCCGCGGTAACTTAGGGGCTTCCATCGATATGTAGCTATATATATCTTCCCGTCATTCACCTCTGCTCTTATTTGTATATCCAGACCGTCCGGAATCAAGGACCTGTTGGATATCTACTCGATCTCGCGAAGCCAAAGCAAGAAGGAAATGCCAAGTACTTCATGCTGTAGTTCATATTGCACGAGTAGTAGATAGTGAGCAATAGTGCCGCTTCTGGACTTTTCCTAGAGCCCGATTCGGTACTACCATGTGCATCGATGCTGTTGAGCGTTTCATCCTCGTACTATTCTCTTGCTCCATCTACTCTCAACCACAGATACTGCACCTCAAACACCATCTCCGTAAGTACGGTGATTGCATTCAGGCCTTAAGTCCCAATTTACCATCCCCAAATGGCTCGAGGAGTTTCTGGAGTGCCATCATCAAAGGTCTATAAACGCATTTTATCAACTACCTACAAGCAGTAGATACAACACTGGTTCAGAAACTTCAGATATCTCAAGCAACCGTGTTTACGAGCTGATATATAAGCGTTCCTAGGTAAAAGATATATGGAACATTGAGATAATCTATTCCAGGAAATTTGGTAGCTATCATGAATTGCATCATCTATGAAATCAATTGCTGATGATCGGCATGAGACGAAATATCCTAGAACTCTATCTCAAGACTGAATCCTGGACCTGAGAGCTTTTTATAGCCACGAGACGAGATATCCCGGGATATATTTAGTAACCATAAGTTTAGAAAAAAAGTATCATGACGCCTACGTCGGAAAACAGTTGTAATAGAATAACTCGGTGCTCATATGTCTGTTTGCGCGGTATTTTTCCTGGCGCACAAGGTTGAAGAGCAGATCCTGTAACCTCGAAATCGGGCTCAAGGGTGGGTATACTTCTGGAGGGTCTGGGCCGCAGTCTATGACAATCATACCGAGAAGACGCGGCGATGTTCGACTTGGAAATAATGGCGTCGCTCGGAAGTGTTGGGATCTCTAGTAGGAATACAAATAGGGAAATGTAAAATGGTATAGATATTTACTGGATATAGAGTGGAGACTAGTTATTACCGTCTGTGATGGTACTAGTCCGTTCTTCATCCCCGAGCCGCATCTTTTTTCTCTCTCTCCTCGTCCACCAATGCCAAACGCCAAACACCACCAATGTAAGAGGCAACGTAACAGCAACAAAGATCCACCATTTCCTACCAACAGCAGAGTTTGAACCATCGCTGTTGAAAAGGCCCACTCCCAGAATAGCCTAGAGCGAAACTTAGATCTCTTCAGATGACATTAGATATTACAAAACTCACCGAAACAAAAGTCCCAGGAAGAAACACCATACCAAGGACGGCAATGGCTTTCATTGCCGAGCTGTCCTTCTTGGCCTCGGCAGCGATGCGCGTATTCAGCCTGCTCTCTCTTTGGGAGGTAAGACTAACCAGCTATAATGTACAGCGTCTATGTTAACGTCCGAAAAAAGACCGCTCTCAATGGGCTTGAGACTTACCATATTGATCAGGATGTCAACCCGCCTGCCGAGATTTTCCAGCTCCATCTGGCGCCCCGCGCAAGTGTCGAGTTCAAGTTGTAGGATATCTTCCACTCGCTCTGCCTCAGTCCTATATTTTGCTAAATCTGCCCCAGCATGCAAGGACTTGCAATATCGTTCTTGGAACGATTGATATCCTTGTGTGAATTCTCGTACAGCCCGGAGATGTACACGGAGATATTTGTGGGATTCGGCAACATTTGCCCCACAAATATGTGCTCTGCGTGTCAAAGTTTCAATGTCCCTTTGGCCTGACGCCTGATTGAGAATGTCTGAGGTAGCCTGCGCCCCATACACGCTTGTCCCTGTCTTCTGCTCGAGATCAACGACTTCGTCTCGAGATTTGTTGCGTATACGGTCTGTAAGGTTGCCCACATGTTGAAGAAAGGGCAGTGCGTATACGAAGGGATGCAGCTCCGGCGGGTTGGATCGGTGCTTGCGCCCATGCTGCTCCGTTATTTCTTGAAGGTTGCCACCAACATGGTACTGGGTAGTCCCAATTTCTCCATCTAACACTATGACACACACCCGCCTGGTCACGAAACTGTACTGGAAGTACAGAGCAAAATGAATGGGCAACGAAAGTGACGGGTATCGAAGGCATAGATCTTCATTCCTGTTAGAGTGCGGTGGTATGAAACGAGCAGTGTAACTTACGATATGCGTCTGGCGTATTATTTCCATAGCTGAATGAGCTATTGGCACATCCAGTATTTGGGAAGCCGATACCCAATATGAAAAGAGGGTCGACTTGGTACTTCCGCAAAAGTTTGCGGAAGATGCCCTCATCAATGAACACCACCTCGTTGAAGGTGGTGAGCCATTGGATGAAACTTGGGAAAATTATATTAGCATCGATCGCCGCCAAGAGAAATTTATGTGCCCTTACAAGACGACTACCTCAGGCTCTTCACGGTCGAACATCGCGTCGGTATCCAAGTAACTAAAGACTATACACTCGTTAACGCTTTTCCCAAATTTAGAACCGATGAGCAGTCAAAGGCCAAGATAATTACAGCTACGGCTATCCGGCGGTCTAAACTCAATATATGCAGGTATAGGGCCATTATTATTATATTTGAGCCGCCAGGCAAGGATGTGATTAACCGCTAGTGCAGGTGTCTTGAGCGGATCATATGAGGGACAATTCAAGAGATATTCCATCGATGTTAGCTCTCCCGTACTCTTAAGAGACATGGAGCTCATTTCGTAAGTTTCGACGAGCTGGGTGTCCATAATGAGAGTCAGAGAGCAAACAAATAAAACTGGTGTGGGGTTTAGATTGGTGCTGCAGAGTACCTTTATAACTCTGTGTTGAAGTTCAAGGGGTTGACTGCGAGTTGTCAGTCGCAGGGCTGTGCATACATATCCCTTATCACATTGATAAGTTGGCTTTGAACGAAAATTTCTGTTGTAGTTTTGGAACAAGCTGATTCGTTCATATGATGGTTGACACTTTCTTTTTGCGAACTGTATCAACTGTTTGACGATTACGGAAGGCGGATCTTTTCAGCTCAAACCTAGCTTGCATACAGTGCTTCGAAACCTTCTTTTGAAAAACAAATTTTGAAAAAACCACTTTCCAAATGGTCTTCACCTCTAAAAGGGTGGAAATGGAGCGTTTTAGTACCTGGAGGATACGTTCTTAAGATATCCTAAGTTCTTACTTAAACCAATAGAACCAAGAGGCATATAGACAAGCTTAAGCAAAACAAATATCCAACGGAGGGACAAGAAGACGATATACAGCGAGCAGATGCATGTATAGCGAACGTTGCAGAGTAACCTAGGCGCACTGGCAGTGCCGGAGAATCTGCCCCCTCTACTGCCTTGATACATGTATAGCGAACGTTGCAGAGTAACCTGGGCGCACTGGCAGTGCCGGAGAATCTGCCCCTCTGCTGCCTTGTTGTCTCCTCCGTCCAGATGAAGAGTAACTTGGAGACGTTACATTCATGTACGTATATGATGTGTGGTACAGAAGAAGCATACAAGAAACAACCATAAAACGCAATAAGGGTGATTGTGTGCCGGCGGTGCTACTCCTCAGCCTTTCAAAGTGAAGTCGCAAATATAAAATAGCGCTAGGATAGTTGGCACCCCCATGTCCTCGATAAATTGACAGCGGCAACATCCGTCCAAAGCTTAACTTCCGCGTGGTATAGCCGTTGTTAGACGTTTATCTACCTAGTTAAGTTTAGTCGGGTGCAAGGTTATTCTCTACAGTCCGATGTAGATTGCTTGGGCACATCTTTCCCTCTTCTTGTTTGTTGTACTACTTAGCAATTATCGGTGACGTAAATTATTAGATAGGAACCCACTCATGAAGTTATCCCCATCGCCCAGGGCACACCTAGATGGCCAAAAGATACCAGTACAATCTTGCTCCACGCCACAGCGGAAGTATTTATCTGTCTTTTGAATTGCGCACATGTTGCTAACTCTTGCCGGGTTATTCACCTTTTGACTAAGCCGGCGGTGCCTACGATTCCATCTTGATAGAGCGGGGGAATTAAGATATATGCCATAGCCGCAAGCGGCTGAATGCAATATGATTACAAACAAACAAACAAACAAACGTAATCCGTTTCACGTTTGGTGTTGGTTGCATGCTTCTTCTGCATCTGCCATTAGTTACTTACTTCTCACGGTTTTCTCCATCTCAGCCTCGCACGACCACCCCTTATCATAAATCCTCCCCGCTTCTCTTAAACCGTAAGGAAATAAAAGCAAAGTCGCAAGCCCCATCAAACCCCAACAAAGAAACCGCCAAAAACAACATCAACTTTTTAGCACCCCCCGAAACGGATTACGTTGGTCCGCAGTGAATTTTGCTATCGAGATCCGGGGTGGCTGAAGTATGAGGAGACCGACCATGTCGAATTCATTGTGAAACATAGGTACCGCAAAGACAAGCAGGGTCCCACGATACTCCCAATAAGGTGAAATTAGCTCACTATGACTGTCTCGGTGTCGCACAATGGGCGAGTGATCTTGCAAGCAAGGAGAAAAATATGGTAACCCCAACACAGTTCAGAGATGGGTGATCCAGTGTAACAATGCTCACTTGGGTTGCCAAAGCACAAGTCCAAGGACCTGACTCCGATAGATATCTAACCTGGAGATTGAATCTCATGAGAACTTTGATTGGCCATCCATCGTAACTTCGGGCTTCCATCAATATGCAATTATGCTTTTTTTCCATTCATTCATTCTTGTCTTCTCATCCCTATCTAGGTATTCTGAAGCCGGGGACATGTTGGAAAACTGTTCTACCCCTTGCCCGTGATCAGTAGTCAGTGGAATAGATAGAGACAGGAGTGACCAAGTAGTTCATATTTTTGAGTATATAGCACGGGCAGTAGAGAGTAAGAAACAGTACCGTTGCTAGATTTCTTCCGCGACCTGGCTAGCAACCTAGCTACTACCATCTGCATCGATGCTGCTGCACTTTTCATGTCGCATCGGTTCTTCGTACTTTCCACCCCTACTGCAATACTAAACCCTAACCTCTAGCCCTGTGAACGGAATTGTCACTGTAACAAAGATCCACCACTTCCCATAAACCACAAACCCCCCCCTTCCCCTCGCTGCTGAAAATTCATTCTCAAAATCGCCTGGATCACCTTAGACCCAGCCCCTTTTCCTCATAAGCGAAGCTTGACTCACCGAAACAAACGTCCTCGGCAAAAGGCTGCAACTTTTTTCATTGTAGAGCTATCCTTTTTCGTCTTAGTTGCGATACTGTTCGATTCCTCTGCAATACGAGCGTCCTCTGAAATACGAGTGTTGAGACGACTATCTCTTTGCGCAGCAAGACTTAACAGCTTTGGCCTGTCAGATATGAAAGCAAGGGCCTGGGGGGAGAATACCATGTTAATCTGGATATCCATTCGCCTGTAAAGGTTATCCAGCTCCGTCTGTGCGCCTTTACAAAGTCCAACTCCTGTCTAAGCACACCATGTACCCTTTCCGCCTGTATCCTCCCTCCCTCCGTCTTATCCACGTATCTCTCCTGGAAGGCTTGAAACCCGTGAATAGACTCCTCCACTCCCCGTAGATGCACTGTAAAGGATTTCTGCGACTCAGCGACATTCCGTCCGCAAATACGTGCGCGGCGTGTCAGCGCTTCAATGTCTCCTTGATCGAGGATATCCTTTTCGGCGTTAGCTTCGTACACACTTGTTGCCGTCTTCCGCTCTAGATCCACTATCTCGTCTCGGCACTGATTGCGAATAAACTCTGCAGTGCCGCCGCCAACATGCTGGAGAAATGGTAGGACATATATAAACGGATGCAGCTGGCCGGGGGTTGACTTTTGGCCGTGCTGCCAGACTATTTCTTGCAGTGTCCCGCCGGCGAACCTCTGCGCGGCTTCGATCTCGGAGCCTAATATCATGACGCATACTTGTTTAGTGGCGAAGTTGAACTAGAAATATAGTGCAAAATGTGTGGAGAGTGAATGCGATGGGTAGCGGAGGCATAGGTCTTTCATTTCTTAGATAGGGATCATGAAAGGGAGGAGAATAGACGAAATGAGTGGGGCGCGTCAGAAATGTAGGTGAATGAGCTGCTGATACTGCCGACGTTTGGAAAACCGAGGGAGAAGATGAAGTGCGGGTTGATTTGGTACTTTAGTAAGAGTCTGCGGAAGAGACCCTCCTGGATGGATATTTTTTCGTTGTATGTTGTGAACCATTCCACGAAACTTCGAAAAATCAACCATGATAGCTATTAAACTAGTAGGCGCTCTTACAAGACAAAGGCCTCCGGCTCTTCATGGGCGAAGTTCGCGTCTGGACCGAGGTGGCGGAAGCCTGTACGGGCCGTTTGTTAATGTAGTTAAGATAAGGGAGGCTGTTTTGGGGGAGAGGGGGATTACGGCTGTGGCCATTTTGTGATCGAAGTTCGAGGTATGCAAGCGTTGGGCGGCTATTGTCGTAGGTAAGGCGTTTGGAGAGGATGTTGTCGACTCCGTCAGCTGCGGCCCTGAGAGGGTCATAGGAGGGGCAGTGCTGGAGATAGTCTAGCGTTGTTGGTACTCTGTCTTGCTGCGCGTTCATGATGACCGTGGAGTGCTGGCTCGTTAATGTTAGAGATAGTGCCTGAGGGGCTGTGCAGGGTTTATAAGTGGGGTCGCTAACGCAGTAAACGGCTGCCTAAATCCTTGGCTCCGGTCGGTCACGAAACTTTACCCGGAGGAGGGTAGGAGTCTCGTGAGCTTGCAGACACCAAGTGAAGTTCCAAGCGATGCCACACGCCCGAAGGAGCCGAAGGCGAGTTCGAGCTATCCTGTACGACAGGCCAAAGTGGACAAAACTGTTACTCTAAATTTGTTATGTTTCTTAAATGTAAGTTATCATTTGTCAAATTTACCCACTATATACTCGGGTCAGACTGTAGAAGATTAGACACCCCAGTTCTGGTACAGTCCAACTCCCCTATAAGAATGCACTCGGGACCGGGTGTACTGGAGAAAAAATTATTCTTATAGAGTGTTTATTCTTATTTGCAAATGGATTTTGTATGGATACTCCTAGTTGAGATCAAAATTCTTATTCTTTTAAGCAGAATTCTTATCCCCTACATGTTCGGTTTTTGTAGATTAGTTACCATAGTCGATTCAGGCAATTTCAGTTGTAGATCAGCTAAAGTGACCAATGAAACATGATCCGCTTCACCACCACTAACTGTCTGACATCTCACTTGGTCAATCAATACCACTCTTAGTTGCCACTAGAGCATGGTAACCAATCTGCAAAAACTAAGTGTGTAGTATGGCGGGCTAAAGTGAGCAAAAGTGTTCAATATGTTATATTGTCAAATTTGCTGGCAAAATTTGCTGGCTTGACAAATGTTGAAACTTGGAACACTTAATGCTGTACATCGGTATACTGTACCGAGTACAGTGGTTCGGACGGGGTCCGTCGCTGACCACTTTTTTTTGATAGGACGGGGTAGACCTGACAGTTTTAAAGTAGAGGGCGGGGTGCCCTGGCAGATAGGAAAGGGTGCTGGGACAGTGGCAAGTATTTGAAGCTGATCAGGTTGCCTAGTGTAAATTCATGTCGTGTGAAGTTAGGAATGGTTGCCAACTGCGAGTGGTATTAGGTTCTCTTCGCACGTAACTAGTTTTTTTAATCTGTATCCCTCTGACACCGTTTCCTTACTGGACACCTTCCTCTGACACTGACAAAACTTATGAGAAAGTTGGGACGGACACCCCCCGCTGACAGCTGACGTCCCAACCACTGTGCTTGCTACAGTACCTCTAGGTACCTTGACGTACCTAGGCGTATGTCTAATTGCGTGTTCAAGTTTCAACACTTCCATCGACTTTCATCATTTCTACAGATTTTCACTCGCACTAGTATTCAATCTTGAGAAATGTTGAAATTGAAGTTGTAAATCAGGCGTACGCCAGGGTACACATTAGTACGAAAGGGTTTTGTCATATATCATTTAGTGTTAAAGTTGGGATATTTGTCGTGCAATCAAATGAGACATGATGAAAGCCGGCAGACAAATGTTCAAGAACTCGTAAATTGGCGTCGCCATGGTACATCAGGGTAAATTAATGTACCTAGAGATACATAGATGTATGTCATTTAGTATTTCAAGTTTCAACCTTTGTCAGGCTGGCTAATTTGCCGGCAAATTTGATAACATAACATGTTTAACACTTTTGTCCACTTTGGCCTACTATAGTGTGGGGATAGAAAGTCAACCGTACTAAATTTTGCTGAGAAGTGTTGAAATGAATGAATTCGTTGATTGTCTTGGACTAGATACAAGTTCAAGGTCCAAAGTATGTGTATATATAGAAACAACTTAACAAGAAACAAACCTTTGTCAAACACTTTCGACAACAAGCAGTCACATTGGCCGACAGTGTCAAACTTGAGAGAACGTTCTGGAAGGCGGCCACTTCGCCGATGTTGAGAGGTTTCGGGCTAATCCTTAAGTCTAAACCTTGAGTTACTGACTACCGTCAACAAGAGCAGGGTGTTGAGTTAAGGGGTGAATCTGAAAGTAAAGTCAAAACATACTAATTGTTATTACATTCTATCGGGTTCCGCTAATACTTACTTTAGCTCAACATTTCACTGGTATAATATTCACCTGACTACTCATCATATCCAAGTAAACAAAGGAAATAGGTGTGATAACGTAGTTCACGACACCGCAACTCACGACAACGTCACCAACTGGAAGACGACGGAAGGATAGTAGCCGGCAGCTGCATAAGCCAGGATGTCTTCGATCAGCGTGGAAATTTCATTCGGACTGTATTTAACGAATACAGCAGCTTGTCAAGAACCTTAGGTAGCCATGACAAGAAGAGACTAAGCGTGTCCGCAGACAATCTTGAATGGGAAACGTTAAAAAGGAGGCTTACCTTCACTTATGGAATGAATTCCGTAATCCAACAGAAACTCGCTCAATTTGTAGGAGTTGCTTGGGCTGCCTTGTATTTACACTGGAATACAGAGTCTCGTGTAGTTTTATGCTCTACAAAACTTGCATCATTGAGGCAAAGATTGACTATGCTACACTCTATCGATGCATAGTTGTCCATTTTGGGATAGCAAAGAGTGCCGTAATGCGAGACTCCATGGACTCTCAAGAGAGTGCCGTATGATATATTTGATAATAGCTTCACCGCCACGATGCTGATATTCCTTAGAGGTGGTGTACGATCAATTTCCTAACTAAGTATTATGTTGGCTTTAGAGCAATGAATCGGCTTGGCCTTCTAAGACAAGAGTTTTTTGACGTGATAGTAGGGACAAGGCACGATTTGCACCTAACAAAACATTGTTATCCGGTTTGACAAGATTGGTAGTGCGGTTAGCATAGTTGCTCTTGGGCTAGGTGTGAGCCGATTGTCTGTACAACAATGCAACAAAACGTATTGAGAGACTAGAGTTCACAAACAAGTCATTATTGAGACGTACCAGATCCCATTTACCAGGGATTAGGTTGTTGGTTTAAGCACAGCATCAGAGTTAATAGGAGAACGCCGAAAATCTACCTAGTCAGCTACAGCAATGATGTTGATATCTGAATTCCCTTGTTCTCTCAGGTAGCTCCAAAGACTTAACGATCTAAATACGGATTATGGTGTATAGGGAAACTGCTCTTGAGATTGCTAGCCTGTCAGTATAGTACTGAACATGGTAGAGTATCTAGTAAAGATTTGGTACTCATTGGCCTTAGGCCTTGATTTATTACCTTCTTTGCTTCATAAAATTTCAATGCAGTTCTACCTATTTGGTATTCTGTATTTAGTTTCATTTTAGTGCCTCCTGCTATAGTTCCAAGCATCTATACCTAAATTTAAATCATATTACCCAAGGATAGCTTGATACGATACCTATTGCAGGTCATGCTCCTCGATAACTTGTACTTGTATGATCATAGGATGACGATATGACTTTGGAACATGCTCGAGCATACGTATCTTCAGACTCCCGGTACAGTCTGTGTGTAGTTTATATACTACAGCACCACCAGTCACAGTATTGTTTTAGGGTCGGAACGCTTGGTTTTAGAGCTTGCAACATTGCGGCAAATCAATGCGGTAATCATGAGATATCATTCGACGAAATGCGGTTCGGGAATGCTGTCGGGAATAGGGAGCCCAAAATGACAGTAATAACACCCATACCACCATCGGGTACATATGCTCTGCTAGATTCTCTAGCGCTGCTTAGCAACAGCAGCAGTGTGTGACCTAGAGCTTACTATGCAATAATTCCGGCTCCCCACTTTCAGGTTTTATACAACGTCGAACGATCTGCTTCTGTCGTCGATCTGTGAGGCAACCGCGAATATATCAGTTAGGGTTCGGGGGACAGTAAGTAATCCCACCGTCACTCTTCCCCTGCAAGTTATCAACACCATCATCAGATTTATTTGGCTACTACCAGTCAGATACTGACAACCCACCGACGCCGCCAGCCCGATTGTTGTCTTTATCCAAGAAGATGCCGATCTTAGTCGTGCAAGGCGGTATATGAGGGTGAGATAGAGGATGATGATGGTTGAATTTCAAGAGTAGGAGCTACGATACAAGAATCCCACCACTAGTCAGTACCAGCCATACTCAACGGTATCCATTCCCACAGGAGAGCACTTTCGCCAGCTTGTTATGATTCATGGCAACGACAACAGAAACAAACCCGAGACTCGGCTTAGTTTGGGATGGGAATGTACTTTCATCGCAACCAGATGGGTTAATGAAACCATCACGGATCTGGATAAGGACAGGGGAGGGACCCTTTAGCACCGGTTTGGAAAAATGATGTAGTTAAAGGTTTGTGATTGTCAATAATGGGCTGTTACTTGTCAAGTGCAGGGATTAATACGTTTTACAAGAGTAATGCAATAAGCTATAAAATGTTGTGTGACAGTGAGTAGCAGTGAATCGACGATAGAGATCCCAACATGACCTAAAGTGATCGGAAACACCTTCTTAGCCTATCACAACCAAAATACAAATATACAGCAACCGTTGCCTTTCACCTACCCCACACTAGCCTCAGGTACAGGCTTCACACAAGACCTCTTTCACCGTGCCGAGTGATATAATATGACCGTCAGGAAGCGACGACACAATCAACGACCAATGCGTTCCGACGCAAAGCAGATAATTCTATTAATTCTGCGACATAGTAGAGAGTGTATAGAAGTAGTATCGGGAATCTCTGAACACTTGTGCGTAAAGGCTACAACCAATTCCGATACAGGATACCGAGTACTAGCATCCGCTAAAATATATCTTCAACGCCACAATACACTCTAACTGGTGGATATTCTGGCCTTTCATCACGCGGACGGACGGATATTAGCCATCACTGGGAACGAGGGAAACCTAGATGTAGAAGTTGAGCGTCAAAGGAACACATCGGAGCCGGCTTGCTTTACGTGTCTGACAGAGTTCTCAATATAATGGCCCTCAGTGTAGTACTTACCCGCAATGTTGGTCTTGTCTCTACTTTGTTACTCTGCAATCGCTTGTGGTTTGGAGGATGCGTTTATCTCGGCCGGCTCGCTTGCGTCTCATAATCATTCGCCCAACCATGAAGCACACCAAACACCAACAGCTCTAAATCATCATCCTGGCTTGTTGGATTGGGTAATTTATGCCGAAAAACGGAGAACGGCGTTTTGGTTGATAAACATAATTGAGCCAACGACAGGACCAAATGATGGCAAATAGGCGATGAAGTGAATTCTTAGGCCACACCCGCAGTCATTTACATTTGGTGCCGATGATTGATCATTTTTAAATTCAGATTGAGGGCGCGGTGCTTACCGACCCAGCGTTCCGAGATGACAAAAAGATGCAGCGCCCTCCATGGTATGATCCCAGGTACGAAGGTACCTAACTTCGCCGAGTAGGCACCCAGGTATTAAACTTTGTTGAGTGGGATGATAATATGAAAACGGGGGTGGCGATCCGATGTGACGTCTTCCGCCCCGAAAATGCGCGTGCACAGACCACACCTTATCTACACTCCACAGTGTTCAACCAAAGGCGGCAAGAACCCTGCACTCCTCACATAAGCATGTCTTCTTTCTCTAGAAAGTTTCGCTACTTAGTTGTTTCCTACCTGTCAGCGGGTCGATGCCAAGCACTAATTACCTTTGTCTGCTCGCAAGCAAGCTGCACAGGAACAGTCGACACCATTCGCCACCGGTTGGGGGATGTGAGATAGAATAGACAAACGACAGCCGTTATTTGGTCCTAGAACAGGTATTTGTACACTGCTGTAAAGTTTTGGATACTAAAAAGTGATTTTTTATCGCTTACTCGGCGGCTGTCACCCCCCGTGGGGATTCACCGGTTCAGGGCGTCATACATACCGCGGTACAATGCTCGGACATAGCCTCCATCAATTGGAAACGTCTTGGTTTTAACAGCCGGCCTCGCGGGTTTCACTTATTTTCGAATAAGTACAATGGGAAGACAATGTTAGATACCGACCCTGGCTACACCGATCCTGGCTGAGATGGGCTTCCAGAGCAAAACCTAACGATGGTAAACGCGAGCATAAACTTCTGCGAGGGTAAAAGTCGAAGTATTGTCCGTCCGGCCACTGGTATCTTGCCTGCTTGACAGCCGATGTAGTAAGTACAAGTGTTAAAACGCAGGTATTTTCTTTTGAGAAGGCGGAGCTTGAGCCCCCTTGGCCGTTTTCAGCGGAAATTTGGTTAGAAACGAACGGTGTCGCAGCTACAGAATGGTATCTCGACTGTCAATTGCGAGTTTTGTGACCGACATCGTTGGGAAGCTGACTCCAGAGATAAGATTACAGTGGCGTACAGTCTGTCACCAAACCTGATTCGCTCGGTACAATCTATCGTATTCGTTCCTAGAGATGCATATGCACCAAACCTAAATCGGAGGAATAAGCTAATATATCAGTTCAAAGATGAAGTATGACGAAGTGGTGAAAGAAATTTGTGGTCTTAATTAAGATCGAGTCTCGACGTTTACCCCATCGAGTTGGTCCTCGCACATATCTGATAATAAGCTATCTAATACATCTGACCCAATCGTATCCCATCTTCATCATTAATTGCCTTCTATCATCTCCATCCGTCAGATGGAAAAGGTTCTCTTAATCGCCCCAGAATTGTGTAACTGTGATAGATGATTGACATAGTCAGCTTGTAACAAATTCCTGTGCTGTATAGTTTATCGTGTCATTGTTCCCTTAGCTATACTTGAAGGATACAGGGTACGTACTCGAACGCGTACTCGTTACTCGAATACCAAGATCCCAATTATTTCCTACTTTTTTTATATTGACACAACACAACCCATTCATGTGATAAATTGAGGCCAGAAGAATGTAGCAGGAAGTTAATTACGCTGCAATCTAGAAAGCATGTAAAATGGTCAACAACTCATGGACTTATTTTTGTTTGATATTTCCAAAAGATTTCATGGGGTACGGTAACTGCAGCATTTTGTCTTGGTATTAGCGTAGCATACTTTTTACTCTCTGCATTGCAAAAAAAGACGCCGCAAGGGACGACTAGGACAAAAAGAAGGCCACTTCAGTGGGAGCAGGTACGAGATTGTATTCAATGTGAAATCAAGATAAGATCAACGATCAGATTGGAAGAGATTAAAGATAAGATTGGAAATTGGATCTTAGGTGCGTTCCGATTGCTTCGAACTTCAGAAACGGATAGAAGTTGCTCTCGTGCCCAGACTTTTCGCATGCGCAGAAAGAATTGGAAGGGCTTAGCAAGCAAAGTCAGATAAGAGTTAGGTAGCTAGCGCATTTACCACTTGATCCGAGGCTCTTCTTCCAATCTAATCAATCTTATCCAAGTTAAGGCACTTTCCGCTAATCTAATCAGTTATCTCCGACCGCGTCATCGCTATCCGTTCATAAAGCACATTACACAACTGTCGTACAATACCTCTAGAGCGGCACACCCTCTACGAAATACACCAAATTACCTATGCAGTTCAGTGTCAATTAGATGAATGGTGCAGACCCTATCTGTGCTTGCGAAACTGGAGAAATTCGCTTTTGGTGGATGATGTCTTGCGAGTGATGGATGTACGGGGCTGCATTATGGTTGGGAACGTTTTTCCTGTTTGATGCTTTGGTGGTATAACCATTCTGCAATACAATGGGAGTGACTTTACGAACGCTCACGCCTCAGTGAATCTCTGCGGTACAGCTACGAGTTCATACTATCAGCCTCTAGAGAATAGGTGGAAATCTTCTTCAACATTGATACCCGCAGCCTCGCTTTCAGTCCCGAATCAAATCTCCCTCGTCGTTCCGCCTGCGTGGGGAGTTTGCTTGTATGAAGAATGTACAGTGTGAGCAAGATGTTTATACAGAGCGAAGAAACGGGAGCTACCCAACTTGCCAAGCCCCTACGCTCCACCTCAGCCACGGCAACTGTCACAGTTATTTCCACGTTCTAGAAGAGGTTTCCTCGCAATATCAACTCTTAACCACTCTTGAGCTCATCAAACATTCACGGTCAAACATATGCTTTACATTCACACAATCAATTCATGCGTCTGATTCTCACCCGGTCTTGTCTATTGAAGCATACCAAAGCTCAATATTGTCCTCCCCCCGGTTCTTACTGTAGAGAACTCTATAGCACTGACTCTTGTACATGTATTCACTAGCAGGACAGGTACTATAGCTTCACTTCCATCGGCTTGTTATCACATCTGAGTCTCTGGTAAGGCTTCCTCCGCCTGACTCTGCGTCAATCTTTCCGAGCCCCTGACATCCGTTTCCCTCATCATAACAACTACCGTAAGGTTCGACGTAGAAATTGTGGTTTCTCCTCGTTCGAGCGTACGTTCAACTTCTGCACAAGTCACACACGAGGTTCAGTAACGGCCACTATGAAACGGTAAGATTGTTTTGGCGTTGCCATACCGCGGGTGTTGTCTTTTTTTTGTCCATATCGCTGGTGGATCTTCCAGATAATGAGGACTGCCGGAGGCAGACTGACGACGATGCTGACAAGTGCAATAATAGCTTCAATGGAGAACGCCATTTTAAAAAACAGAGTAATGGATTAGATTATGGTGGTCTGAAGAGGCAGAGTGGGGGGGAAGGGGAAATGCGAGGGGAATGCGAGAGACAGTGTCGATGAGGTGGTATGGCGGAGGGAGCCGGAGAGTTGACGGCCGAGCTGAACGCTCTTTATGTGGCATGACAAACAGCGCCATAGGATTAAAGTCGCAAAGATAGAATGATAGCCTGACCGGCAGTGTTGGCGTGTTCATTCTGTGTCCGGATAAACGGCGTTCGTTCGTATGGTTGTTGTAACTAGATTTTGCTAACTTCCAATAAAATTATGTGCGATGTTCAGCCACCAGAGTGTTAGTACACCAGATTTTGTTCTAAGCCAATGATATCTAGTGGGGTTGCAGCAACCAATTTGTGGGATCTGCAGGTCTCCCGGAAGGCTCCAGGACCAGATTTTGCTGAATGCCAATCATTTATCGCCAAAGTGCTGCAAAGTGTGTGGATCCCTGCGAGTAGTATGACGAGCTCACGCGCCAAGTATGTATAACGTGGAGGCTGTGCGAAACGTTGCAAGATTTTGCGGTGAGCCAATGATACGCCTGCGGCAAACGATAACCTTGCGCTTACTTTGTAGGATACCAGATTTTGCTGACAGCCAATCGCTTTTTTGAACCCCCATCCATCATTCTCCGCGCGCTGAAACCAGTGAGCCTTCCCAATGTGTATCGAATAGATATAAAAGCCGACCAATTTCCTCTGAGTTATCGAGAAGAGACAGAGCACGCTCAAAACACTCCTCCAAATATTCTTCATCCCTCTTTTGCAAATATTTACCATTCCCGACGTTGATTCTTCTTTCCATCTTTACATATATCACCGCGAACCACGATGCCGCCGGCCTCGAATATATCCCAGGCGGAGTGGGATCGTCACCAGACGGAGATCACAGAGCTTTACATGACACCGAAAATGACTCTCAAGAAGGTCATGACGCATATGGACGAACGCCACAGTTTTCGCCCCAGGTTGGTACCACCTACTGCTACATCTAACGCAGGATCCCACTAACATTTCTTCAGCAAGTACCAGTACGAAGCAATGCTGAAACGGTGGGATCTACGAAAAAATCTCAGTGAACCTGAGTGGAAAGTCATCGACCATAAGACAAAAAAGCGGAAGGCAGACAACAAAGACAGCGACATTTACCTGAATGGGTTCCTTATCCCCCAAAAGCGGGTCCAAACCGGGTTTGCGCATTACATTAATCCCTGCCTTGGACAGTTATCCGCTTCCGGTAAATCACAATTCCTGTCAAAGTTTCAGCGGTATGCTAATATGAATATGTATTAAGTTCCGAGCCCACAAACTCCGCCGGGAATCATAATTCGGACACCTGGAACGCCGGGAGCTCATACTCCGGGTACACCTGGATCTTTCGGACCTGCTCGAACACCCGGAAATCCAGGAACCTTCATGCTCCAATTGGACAACCTTCCTTCTCTCCAGTTTCGGAGGCTATTTGCACCTCGCGGTAATGTATTTCGTTCCGATCACGTTATCAAGCTAATATATGGAACAGTTGACGTTGATCGCAACTTAGTTGCTCATATGCTCAACGGTGGAAATTCCCAAGTTTATCGGGCATTCGAAAACATTCCAGTCTCCCTGGATATGGTTCTTCCAAACTCTTCAACTTCCGGCTCGTCAGCACAAGCAGTTCCACTCGGATCGAACAACAGTGCCGCGTTTCCAGCAACATCCTCCTTGTTTGCAGGACTTGTTCCATCGTCTGTAAAGCAAGATAGCCGGGAGTTCATTCCGGCCGTCCATTCCCGATTGCAGGCAGTTTCACTGGAGCTGAATGAGGGGGAGCACCTATCGAGCATCCACGCTTTGCTTGGACCCTTCAATAAAGATACCTTGTCCCAGTTCCTCAAATACGCAGCATATCTCTCATCGAATAACATGTTAGATGCAGTCCAATGCGATGGATTTGTACGATGGATTGGCAACAACAACAACCATTCAACTCTTCGCGCATTTTTCTCACAGAATTTACCAACAATCAATGCGTTTGCGAGAAGTATCTTTGAAAGTGCCCTCAGAATTCGAGATGCGGAAGTTGTTCAGATTCTACTGGCATTCGGGGTGGACCCAAGTCCCCCGACCAGAATGAACGGAAGGACACCCCTCCAGCTGGCGGTAGTACGGCACGACATACGGCTAGCCAAGATTCTGCTGGATGCGGGTGCAGACATCAATGCACTATCGACTGGTAGGCTGGGACAAAGTGCACTTCATACTGCGGTGGGGCGTTCTGATGAGATTGTTGAGCTACTATTGGATAGAGGTGCCTTCATCAATATCCTGGGGCGTATACACTGCAGTAGAACAGCGCTTCAGTTAGCAGTGGAACAGGGCGCGACCGAACTGGTTACATTCTTATTAAACGCTGGTGCAGATGTCAATGCTCCAGCTGCCACTAGCCTGAAAGAGTCCAACCAATCTATTGGGACCACAGTGCTCCAGATTGCGGTAAAATATTATGAGGATACGGGGATTGAGTTAGTTGAGCTTCTAGTGAATGCAGGTGCTGATGTCAATGCCTCACCCTACTGGGATATAGACCGATACGACGACGAGATTCACGAGGAACCTGACACTCAATACGGCATCACCGCTCTCCAAGGAGCGGTCCAAAGCGGCAAAATTGAGGTGGTTCGAATGTTGCTGGAGGCAGGTGCTGATATCAATGCACCTGCAGCTAATGGACCATACGGCGGCAAAACTGCTTTGCAGAAAGCTGTGGCTATGGGACACATTGAGGTGATCCAGTTGCTATTGACAGCAGGAGCGGAGGTGAACGCACCGGCAACCAGGAACCGATCAACTGGAAGAACTGCGCTACAGGCCGCCGCTGAGACAGGCAAAGTCGAACTTGTTCAAATCCTCCTCAACTATGGTGCAGATGTCAATGCTCCCGGATGTTCCGCTCTCCCATTCGCTTGCCAATCAATGCATACCGGCAGTCCTCCGCAAGTTGTGTCAACACTCTTGGCTGCCGGGGCAGATGTCAACGGCGAATCGGCTGGTCAAACAGCACTGCAGGCTGCCATTGAGGTGGGCCAAGTCGAAATTATTCAAATGCTGCTGAACGCAGGTGCAGATGTTAATGCTCTTGGATGTGTTGCGCTCTCTTTGGCGGCTGAAACATATCCTAGGCAGGTTGTGCCGATCCTGTTGGCTGCTGGTGCCGATGCCACTACTGAGCACGGGTCGGCTGCACTTGTATCGGTGGCGGAACAAGGCGAAGTTGATCTCGTGAGACTTCTGTTGGCTGCGGGTGCAGATGTTAATTACCCTCATGAACGATCAGCACTCGAAGCAGCTATATCTCAAGGACGCGACGATGTAGCAGAAGTCCTAAGGAGCGCTGGTGCATACTTCTATGCCTACCATTCCGACTCGGGAGACACGGCTCTCTCAACAGCTGTGGCCAACGATGCTATCGAACGTGTCCACAAGCTACTAGCAGCTGGGGCAAGGGTTAATGAGTACTACCCTGCTGACACAGGCCCGGACGACGTGTGGGTTGCGAACGCACTCCCACTGGCTGCCGAACGCGGTAACATTAGGATGGTTCAACTTTTGTTAGAAGCAGGGGCAGTCATCGATGCGAGTGCTATAGATCTCAATGGAGAGGGCGACATAGATGAACTGGGAACAACTGCCCTCTTAAGTGCAATACGAAAGGGCAAAGATGAGCTAGTTAACATACTGATCAATGCCGGTGCAAATGTAAACGCCAGACCACAGCCATTCGGAGGATGGACAGCACTTCAGGCAGCGGCTAAGCGCGGAAACATCGAACTCGTCCAGTTCTTATTGGAAGCAGGAGCTGAGCTCAATGCGCCGGCCCATACTGATCGTGGGAGAACCGCCCTCCAAGCAGCTGCTACAGAAGGCCACATCGAGATTGTACGACTTCTTTTGGAAGCTCGCGTGGATGTCAACGCTCCCGCTGCTGAGTCACGGGGGGTGACAGCACTTCAAGGTGCTGCAATTCAAGGCCAAGTTACAATAGCACTCATGCTGATTAAAGCCGGCGCCGACCCTAATGCACCATCGGCGAAGTTCGACGGAAGAACGGCTCTCGAAGGAGCGGCAGAAAACGGACGTCTAGATATGGTTCAATTGTTACTCAATGCTAAGGCGGACATCGGCGGAAGTGACGGGAAAAATGCTGAGAGAGCAAGGGATTTGGCTCTTAACAATGGCCATGCCGTTGTTGCGAGGCTTCTTGGGCGGTTTTGTTGAACATGGCGCGTTGGGTTGGGAGTTTCTTGTTTGTCGGGGGTGACGGGATGGATCAGAATGTTGCTTTTTTGCCGCGTGTGGTTAGGGATTACCAGTTAGTGGATCAGAATGTTGTTTTCTTATCGGGCATGTTTATGGGTGCAGTTGAAAAGCAGGTCTTGAAACGGAGGAGCTACGGTCATGTAAAAGGTTAGGTATGACTCTCTTGTTTTGTATGGTGTTAGTACAGATAGGTATTTGGAATGAGAAATGTTTTTTGTTTCTTTGGCGGGGGCTGTAGGCCCAGAGTAACGTAAGTGATATGATCAAATTGGTTTGCTCTTTCCCGCTGGAATACCCATTGAGCGCTTGGTCTTTGATAGGACGACCTCTGTGTGGCTTGTCGCTACCCAAGCCAACCACTATCGATTGTGTGGTTCCATGTACGCCTCGAATTCTGAATAGGAGTAGTATAATATTCTACATTAGGGCACTTAAGCCGATTCCTTCCCTAAGCCCTAGTAGCTTCAACGATTGTTTCATAGCTTCAGGGTTAGGCTACGCATGCCCCACTATGAGAACCCATATCCACTTACATGCCTCCATCTTGACCATTCCTGAACTATTTGCGCTGCGCTAGATACAACAGTTCATAAATATCAAGTTAATGACAATTCTCTCAAGCTTTTCCAGCCCTGCTCACGCTCTCGGGGAGCTATAGAGTAGTAGGTAGCAAGAGCAGGTTGTATTACATTATCGTTTCTCTCACAACTTGGGATGGATATGAATTGTTCTACAGGTGTCGCTCGGGTGATCACCCCGAGCTGGGAGGCAGTAATGATACTCTACCGACAGAGGTTGGGTCACTTGCACTTTTAGTGAATTCCGAATATCCTGTTTGAAGTTTTTCACTTTGGCGGAGGAAATCTTTTATTCTTGCGTGCTATTTACTCAACTACAGGTATTCGGTAGTATCTTGCATATATCTCGAGTGAATTACTGTCTCCCGGTGCATTGCGGCGCGCGGTATTAGCTGCCCTCACTCGCGAATTGATCATCTCTACCTTTTGCCAAGACAGGCTCTGGGTGTGCAAGTAGCCGTCATACCCCCTCTCCCTTCCAGATAGAAAGCGGTATCCGGTATAGGGATCTATAGAAACGGAGCTGCCGTTTTAGAGGGTGCAGAGGTTATATTATCAGATGCAACACATCGGCACCAGTGACTTTTGCCCAGATCGAGACATGTACAGAAACTATCAACGGTTTTTGTGTATATTAAAGCCAGTTATCGGATTTTCACAACGGCTAATTAAGTTTGCACGAGATAGAGATGACGATCGACATTCGGACAATGTTGGTGATGGATATGAGGAGACTAGAGAGCGGACGGTTAGCTCTGCTCACGTGTTGAGCCGACGGAAAGTAACGAAACTCTAGTTAGTAGAGGCGTGACAACGGGTCCTACGTTGAGGTTTTCATGGATATAGCGGATCACGTTATTTGTGTTCTGTATAGTGGATCATGTGCATGTGAAGGGCTAGTCGACAAGCATTCGCGCTTTTGTCATCACTGGGTATGTTAATGTAAGCTCTAGGGTTTAGGTAATAGTCCCTTTCCAGCTCCCGCCTAAATAGCGAAGACATCCGGTGGGGGGCCAATTTAATCATGTATGGGTGGGTGCCGTTGAAGCGGGAAGCGGGAACTGTCACATGGTCCTCTCCCTCCACCTAAGTACCTCTGTTACAACGAGCACGAAGTGGTGAAAGGATAAATGACGTGCAAATAAAGTGCGGCTCAACGGGTGCACATGGTAGAGAGTGGCTTGTGGCCCCCAACGTTGCAAGATTAACATCCGCTTCGGGTACCTTAATGAATGGCAGACTAGCGAGAGAAAAAATTAAGCCGTTTACCGGTAACCTAGCGCCCCACGTGCCCACACACGACTCTGACGCCATCCGACACTAGTCCTGAACGGAATCACATTTCAACCACCTCCATCATCATCTGCCATTATCACTCCATGAGGTGACATCTACAGACAACATACCTAGCTCATAATAAATTATCGTTCATGCAGTCTCCCACCAGACTATACCAGAGGACGAGCTTCGGTAAGAAAAAGAGAACACCATCCCGGGAAATAAGATTAATGAACTTAACATTGTCGGAGACTGAAAGGTCGGCAGGATCCCCGACGTGCGGGCATATGACGCAGATATCACCGATCAGTGCTATCTAATCTGCTGCTCTGATGGATCAATCAACTTATCGCCATCTTATCAGATACCGCCCAACCCGTCACACAGAATGGCTCGATAGCAACCATACACACCAACCTCCCCCATAACTTTGGCTGGATTGCGAAATGTACCATACATACCGCATACCATTTAGCTCTACCTTTGTATTTTCGTCTGCGGGTTTCTGACTTGGGATATCTACAACGGTTGTGGAAACAACGACTTTCGTCTATACTGGTGCGATTTTCCTATTTTCACTGCTGCTGTGGAGGATTAGCCCATCTGAGTGATGCGTGGGAACATTCAAAGAGTTACGTATAGCTGTGGTATGACTGATATCGCGTTTGGAGAAAAGCATGCACCTTGATTAGGTAGATATTGATAGGTTCGGTGGTTTCCTGGGTCGACAAACGATAAATCTTGCAATGTAAGTCATGTAAATAGGCAGAGCACCAGGTTCTTGAATACACAATTATTGGACGGCGGTTAAGGATGCACAGGACGCCATAACTTTCTATTAGTTCATGGCACAGTACTCTCTAGGAATATAGAGGAAGAAGAGAACCTCCTCGAGATGCTTAGGAGTAAAGTTTATACCCTGTTGAAGGCCTGGGAAGGGTCTACAACAGCGACGGGAGTGTGTCTGCACTCGGACTCTTGGCTACTCTTGGCATCACTCGCTGAGAAACCACGGCTAAAAAGCTGCACCAACAAATGTGTACATTGGAAAAGATAGTTCGTCTGACGTAGTATGGTCCTTGGGACTAACGAGTCTGTCAAAAGCCGCTGCAGCGGAAGTGTAGCGTACAGAGTCTCTAGGTCAATGTTGAACTCAAGTAAACTAGTAGCTGGAATGACATAGGCCATTGCTTGACGGTGAACATTCCATAGGCAATACTACGGTACGCGGTGGTCTTTCTGCGGAGGATTCAGCGTCTTGTGGGATACTCCAGGAGAATCCTGAGCTTGATCAATATCGAGCACTAAATGTGTAGGGATTATAGAAGACGAGGCAGTTGGGACTATTTTGGGTGCAATATAGGTTGTGGTCTGAACACTGGGAGAACGTGTCGTTGCGGTTTCGGCAGAAGTCTTTGCATCCCAGGGAAAAGTACCGCCGGATTCATTGAGGTGGTGTTGGTTGTGGAGAACGCACCATAGCCGCGCACAAAGTCACAGTTTAACCATGTCTTCATCTGGGTTTCGTGTATAGCCATTGTAGATGCCTTTTGGTACCAGTCGTTGGGTATACATGTTAGACAGGTTAGTATCTCTTCGATAGCGACCTTCACCCTATTTGAATGGCCAGTTGCTGCTGCTGTATATATATCCAGTTCATCAGCGACAGTTTGCCAGGGAACAATCTGGCTATATTACCGCCAAGATATTGATGTGAGCCTTTCGGAATACATCAACGAAGACGGGTGGCACAAAGGTAAGATTGGTTGTCTTCATCCGATCTCCCGAATTATCGACTTGTAACATACATATACACCCACCTGAATAGGAGTATTTGCTGCAAGCGGTGTCTTTAGTCCTGGTGCCTACCTTTGTACAGTCATGGCGGGCCACATAAGGATACTCGTTTTTGCCATAAACGACAACAACCGCCTTACCGTCACCACCAACGTCAATAATCAGTGGTACCATATTTTAAATAGTTCACAGGTTCTTGTTATCGGTATAATACTATACACTGATGTAGTTCATCATATAAAGGATCATCTGCAGAGTGACTGATAGCTCATGATCGACCGGAACTTTGGTTGGGATTGCCGTTGATTTTAGACACCACCTGGAAATGCATCCACGCCATTCGTCCCCAACTAACGGAACATGTTCAATAAATATGAAGGAATCCATAAGCTTCTAGTCGTTACAACTATAGACATTTTGAAATAAATGATATACGCGGTATCTTTTAGTGCTGTACGAGACATGATATTCCATAGCATAGAGTTCGAACGATTCCTCCGACGCTTCCAGAAGGCCCTCAGACAAATCAGTATGTAAATACATGCGCAATGTTTATTCGGTTCAGTTTTCGCAGTAAACATCCACCTCGATTTTGTGCACATGGTTTTCCCTCGTCAGCTTCCCCATCGCCGCAACCATCGGAACAACGTTGATCACATCCCCATTCTGAATTGCTTCTAACCATTCTTTCACCCCCGGCGTAGGATCTCGCACATCCCACACAACTATATGGTAACGCGGGCTTTTAGAGACATATACGTTGCACTGAATGTGTCGAGAGGGAATAGCCGGACGTATTTTTAAACCCCTTCGGTCTGAAAACGTTTGGGTTGTTTTGTCGCCATTCGTAATCGGGTATGGCGGCGACATGACTACAGCAGCTTCAAACCAAGAAAACGGTAGACGGTAGGTGCTTTTATAGTTCGTATACCTAGTATTTCCTGCAGTTTTTTCGAGTGAGCAGAGCAGTGGTAGGTTTATTCAGTGAGAGAGAATTACCTGAATCATTAGATAGAATCCTAAAGACAATCCTCTTTAGTGATTTGCCCTCAATTCCAATGGAAACATAAGGCTCTGGGGATTTAGGTGGCTCGAGTATCCTGACGGTTTCCTCTCGGGAAATAGTTCCTCGGACCCAATCATCAGGGAGGGTAGGGTGGGCAGGCTGTGGCCATGGAAAGGTCTGCATTTTCTGCATAAGCCGGTCCCGCGCATCACGCTCCACATTCAGGTCATCGTCACCGTCAGGTTTCTCCCCGACCCATTTCAACTCCTCAGCCGTGACGTCAGAGGGAACGGTAACCTTGCAGTCCAGGAGGTAATCGAGTATAACGCCAACCTGGAGACTAACCGCAATATGAAATGAAGTCCTACCGGCATTGGTTTCGGCGTTGATATTAGCACCAGCTGCAATCAAGGCTTGTACTGCCTCCAGAGATTTACCCAAAACTGCATGATGAAGGGGAACTGATCCATTCCAACTACGTATATTGACTTGATCGGATCCATGTCGGAGGACAAGTGGCAGAAATTTCGGAATATGCTGTGAAATTGTATGAATGGGATATTCAAAAGGCGTATCTTTGTGAGATAGGGGCAAATTGTTAGGGTCTGGTACGAAATTTTGCGGTTTGTCGTGTGGAATGTTGTAGGCACCCCCGATCGACCCGGCCCATGAAATTTCTGCGGGGGAACAGTTCGGGAGATCATATGCTAACCATCTCTTGTGTATGTCGGGCCCTAGCTCCAAGAGGTCCATTATTACATTGTTTTTGGGATCCAAAATTGCCATCCGGAGGATCGGCCCTTCCAGTCCCACATACTTATTTAGCAGCTCCGGTCTTTTCTCTATGATGTGTCTGATAATCAATCCTTGATTATACCTGACTAACCGTTTACACACACTCCACACGTAATAGCCCTGGTCTGGTTCTGAGTCGCGTAAGGTGAAGTCGTTGTCGTCTGCATGCACACCATATTTGCGAAAGATGCGGTTATCTATTTGACACCAGACGCGACGCTTGGCTGGGCAACCAAAAGCGAGACTATCAACAAGTTCGAAAAGACTATCGTCTTCGCCTTTGAAATTTCTGCAGTGGGCAATCCAATGATCCGCACAGTATTCATAAAAAGCATACTGCTGGGTGAGTTCATCCAGCTGGCTTTCAGAGGTGCACGGTTCAGAGAAGTCGTCAAGTAGAAGATAAGTGAGCGTCAATTTTGCCAATTGGCTTTGAGCTCGCTCCGTTTCCTTTTTGGCAACAGCGTAGCGGGAAAGCTTAGAATGTTTGCGCAAATAGTCGGAAACAAAGTACTCCTGTTGGAGCATGTGACTGTTAGCCGCAATGTACTTAAGTATTCCAACTCTAATAAGAACTGGCACGTGGTCTGAACTATACCTCAACCGTATAGTGGCAGAACTTAATTTCTTTCCGACGGGAAGCTTTCTCCGGGTCATTGTCGTCCGAACTCTCGTCGCCGGAGTTAATGTCGTCGAGACCATTATTGTCCGAGCTATTGTCGTCGGAATTATTGTTCCGGCTATCCTCGTACACAAGACCGCTGCAAATTCTTAGAAGGTCCCGAGGATCAGCAAAAGTTGCATTCCTGTTGAGCCGCCTGTCGTTCTCATTTAGAGCCAGAGCCTCGACAAGCTCATCCAAATTCAATGGCCGTAGGGAATGAATAATCCATAGGAAAGCTTTAGAAGCCAATTCTGCTGAACTTTCTTCTTCGATACATTCCAGCATCCTGTCGTATGTTTCAAACAGTGTGCGGGGAAGCGTTTTTAGCGCTTCTCTGACAGCATTCGGTGTTCGGAGCCTGCTGAGAAGATCAACTTGACACTCTAGCCACCGGAACCTAAGAAGACGGGGTAATGATTAGTGTTTTTGGTCAAAGGTATTCGGTTACCTGGCATGTGCACTCACATGTTCTTTCCGGACCCTAAGATAAGGCTTTCCGCGATTTCGTCCTTCAGCGCTTGGAAGCGTCCCCATTTTTCCATGTCTTCAAGCTCCTTATTAATTACTTTGCGCATGTCGTCCTTCAAGTTGATTTGCTCGTGCTCTAACGAAATAGTTGAAAAGCCATTTAATTTCTCTTCGATATCGACTTCTCGCCTGCTGACAACCAAAATGCTAGCATTGTCGCCAGAAGCCAATGCGATGACAAATCTCAGGAGGTCTCCGCGGCTCTCCATTGGACACTCGTCAAGTCCATCAATGACGATGGTAAGACGTTTGTACAGTCTACCGACACTCGAAAAGAACTGGGAGATCCTCTTGATATCCACCGGAGGTCCATGTCCTTTTGAAAACTTGGAAAAGAGGTCTTTAACGATCTCGTTCGTGGTTACAGTGGCATAATCTAGACTGTGGAGAAGCTGAGCTAAAAGTGCTCTAACAACATTCGCAGGGGTTTTTGTTTCTTCGTTGTTATATTGGCAGTAGAAGTAAGCAAATCCTACGTCACAGTCGCTTCCTCCGGGGTGGGCTGTTTCAAGCCGTTCGATTATTGTGGATCTGCGAAGATATCAGCGACGAGCACGTGATACACGCACTGGACTTTATATACGCCAAAATAGTTTTCCCAGATCCCGGAATGCCGTGGATCCAGAGACTTGATGGGCTCAACGATTCCCAATCCCGATAGATATCTTTCTCAAATAGCCACGTCCCAGTATCCTCCTCATGTTTCTCTATTGACTGCTCATGTTTGACATTGTAATGCAACGGTGCAAGCCACCTAACAAGTTGATCCAATTTCTCTCCTGGGAGCTCAATAAGCTAACGAATACGCAAGGTGTCAAGAAACAGTGCTTCGGTACGTACGTTGATCTTGGATTGCTCTATCCAAAATGTCTTTGGACTGTTCCGCATGTACTTCTTGTATCTCGGTTGTCGCATCCTGCACTCCCGCTTTCACTTCCCCCACATCTGCTTTCACATCCAGAGTAATTGAACTCAAGCTCTTAGTCAGCAGAGGTTTCATAGTTGAGACCGCTGCAGATATATATATCGATATACTTACACTATATCCGCTTGCAGCGCCAATTGGAAGCTTTGCTGGTATCTGCCCAACCTCGATACGAACTGGGCAATTTCTGACTCTTTGATAGGCCACCGGAGTCGCCATCCCACTTTCTCCCTGAACTTGTTCCTGTGACTACCTTCCAATTCATGAGTGAGTTCGCCAAGTGTTGTACTGCACTCCTTCAGTGCCGTGGATAACTTTGATATGACTGGCGGCGGTTCTCCGGCTGCAATACACACGTTATCTAAGCGACGGGCTATTTTTTGCAGTCCGTCAAGTGAGCCCTTTACCGCCGTGAGCTCTTGCTGCAGTTGCGCAACGGTTTTCGGGCAGTTCTTGGCCGATTTCGCGTATTGATAAACGACAGTGCATGCTTTCGCCGCGAGGTCGACGACTGCGATGACATTTGCTGCTATCCCAAGTCCCTCCATTCTTGGTATGAACGCTGGGGGTCGTGGCGGTTTTGGGCGTTATTTAATTGCGAACGAGACGAATTATGGCGTGTGGTTCTAGTGGTTTTATTGTTCTCCGATGGGAAACGAAAGGATTTTTGATGAGTGAAGCTGCCGAACGAAGGGTAGGCAGCGATTATATGTGCTCGAGCGGGGTATAGGTGTGTTACACTGCAGCTGTGGTCTTCTAACGAAAACCGGGATCCAATAGCGTTTGCACTTGGCGAACAAAAATGTGACCCAATAGATACACTATGCTAATTGTCGACAGCACCCGGCCAATATAATTTTTTGTGTTGATAGGATTGCTGAACTTGATTGGTTCGCACTTTGATATCCATACGGTGGATATTAAAGCATCAACTTTAGTTCGAGTGTTTGCCCTAGGCGTTCTTAGCTCTACTTAGTTAGTTTGCAACTTACGCGCAGCTGGATTTTGAGTGGAGGATCTATTAGTGATGTTATTATCCTACCTTATGACTGCTTGTAAACATGACACTAGCTCTATTAGTAAGATATGATATGCGACAGGGACCGTATTCAATCAACTAACTTCATCTAATAGCAACACGTCCGGTTTCAGATGTACATGATGTACATGATGTTACAGGTCTGATATACGGTCACTGCCGCAGGGGCTGATGCCTCCTGTATATATCTGAAGTTTTTCTCCTTCCCTCTTCTCTGTACCATTATTCATATAAGCACACGGAATGTGTCTTTTTCGATTCTTATTGGTCAGAATTCTGTGGCTGAGTGGCTGAGTGGCTGATAGTGGCAAGTACAAACCACAAGAACTCAAATTAAAAACAACCCACCAATTTAAGTCTGCAAGTTGCACTCTGACAACAAAGTGTGATATATATGAAATGTATATAACTCTACCTGCTTTCACATCCCAGGTTGACATTC